>ENA-OYXS01000323-OYXS01000323.1-human-gut-metagenome-genome-assembly--contig:-NODE-323-length-19504-cov-6.928685_pt1 | contig 19504 bp, 12 predicted proteins | sample MGYA00243240_ERZ653429 | MGnify/ENA primary metagenome ERZ653429 (study PRJEB26926, sample SAMN06164958) | human gut metagenome | biome: ENVO:00009003; feature: ENVO:2100002; material: ENVO:00002003... | reverse complement strand
TTTTATACGAATTATTTGAAGATTTTATGGATGATCCGGCAAATCAGGATTTTTCTATGGATAATGGTCTGGTTTGTCGTTGGCTGACCGGTCAAGCAAAGATCAGTCCCAAAATATCTGCCTACTATTCCAAACCCAGTAATCAGAAAAAACTGGCAGAAACCATTCACCAGAATCTGCTTCCATTGATGTCTGACTGCAATATGGCTATGCAGGATATATACACATTATTTATACAAGATGACACCATCTCCGATGCCAAAAAGAAAAATCTGGCTTCTCTGTACAAACCAGCCAGCTCACGTCTGCTTTTTCTTGCAAAGCTGATTTCTTTTGGCATGGAGCGACAATTTATCAAACGTGATACTAAAAATCAAAAATTAATTGCCGGAGGTGCCCTGTCACCCATTGTGCTGGATTATATTATGGACAGTGAGGTTCCGAAACCATGCCGTCATTTTATCGGAAGAGATAAAGAACTAGAAGAATTATATACCATGCTTGAGGAAAACCGTCATGTTTTTCTTTGCGGAATTGCCGGTATTGGTAAAAGCGAACTTGCCAAAGCCTACGCAAAACATTACAAAAAGCATTACACTAACATTCTATATGTAGAATATACAGGTGATCTTCATCAGGACATTACTGACATGGATTTTATTGATGATCCACCAGAAATCAGCGAACAGGAACGGTTTCAAAGACATAACCGTTTTCTGCGTTCCCTGAAATCCGATACTCTGCTTATCATAGATAATTTTAATGTCACAGCTACACAGGACAGTTTTCTGTCAGTAGTATTAAAATACCGCTGTCAGATTTTATTTACGACCAGAAGTAATCTGAATGAATACTGTACTTTTCAATTAAAAGAAATAAAGGATATAAACATTCTTTTCCAACTGACATCTGCATTTTATTCAGAAGCAGACAAGTATCGTTCGACCGTCGAAAAAATCATAGAGACCGTACACTATCATACTTTTGCTGTAGAACTGGCTGCAAAACTTTTGGAAAATGGAATTTCAACTCCAGGTCAGTTATTAGCAAAACTTCAGGAAGAAAGAGCATCTCTCGATAATGAAGATAAAATTAAGATAATCAAGGATGGTCAAAGCAGTAAAGCCACTTATTATAGTCATATCCATACTCTATTTTCACTATATGCTTTATCCCGAAAACAGCAGGATATCATGTGCAATTTGTGTTTTCTTCCTTACACTGGTATTTCTGCCCGCATATTCGCCAAATGGCTGGAACTGCCTACCTTAAATGAAATTAACGACTTGATTGAAACTGGTTTTGTGCAGACAACTACACGTCACACAATCTCCCTGCATCCTATGATTAAGGAAATTGCCCTTTCAGAGACAAAACCATCTGTAAGTAGCTGTCACATATTACTGGATTCTTTACAGAAAATATGTTTAATGCATGGAATTGAAGTCGATTATTACAAGAAGCTGTTTCAGACAGCAGGAAACATCATAGAATTGATTGAAAAAGATGATATACCAAAATATCTACTTTTTCTGGAAAATGTTTTTCCATATATGGATAATTATAATTACCAGAAAGGTATGAAAGAAATCATTCAGGAATTAAAAAATTTTTTGAAGCCTAAAGACATTGGCACCGATTCTGACCGGGCATTGTTACTGGATTTTCAGGCTACTCTTGAAATCAAGCCAGAAAAAGCAATAAAACTGGAAAAGGATGCACTTGCCCAGATAGAAAATATCACTGCTGACAATGCTCGCCTTGTTTCCAACCTTCATGCCAATCTCGGTGGACTTTACCGCATGAACGGTCATCCCGATCTTGCAAGAGAACACATGGAAAAAAGTATCTCACTGCTTGACCAATTTAACCTGCTTCATATAAATGACAGCATACCTCAGATTGCCAATTATGCAATGTTCCTGACAGAACAGCAGGAACCCGAAAGAGGCATCTCTGAATTGCAAAAATTATCCGGCATCATCAAGGAATACCATTCCGATGACTGTCTGGATTATGCCAAAGTACAGGAAACCCTTGGAACCATTTATCTGATGACTGCCAATCTTCCGCAAGCCAAAACACATTTTAAAAGAGCTTTCAAAATATATGAAAAGATCTGGGCTGATGAACCAGAAATGATTGAAGCAAAATATCAGGAAATTCAGGAGTTATATCCACAGATTGGATTTTGCATTGGAAAAAATCTATCCGGTCTTTTAACAAAATAAGCATAATTTACGGCGGGCAACTTGCCCGCCGTTATATTCAACTATTCGTCAAATAAATATATGCATCTTCCAAAGTGATATCATTATCCAGGACACAATTCTCATTTGGCTTTCCTTTGCTTAATACTTTCATATGAATTCCATTTTCTACATACTGCTTAGATGATATAGAATAATTGGCTTCTAACAAACGGGCTTCTTCTGCATTTTGTACCGTACAATTCCAAACACAGCCCTTTGCATTTTCCAGCAATCCACTCACGCTTCCGGAATATAAAAAATTCCCTTTTTTCATAATGGCAAGCTGTGTACAGGTTGCTGCTAAATCTTCTACTACATGAGTGGAAAACAGCACAGTTCTATCCTTTGAAAAATCAACCAAAAGATTGCGGATCCTGATTCTTTCTTCCGGATCTAACCCGGTGGTAGGTTCATCAATAATCAAAAAATCCGGATTATTAAGAAGTGCCTGTATGAGTCCGACACGTCTCTTCATACCACCAGATAATTGCCGCATTTTTTTATTCTGATGCTCTGTAAGAGAAGTCTTTTCCAGATAATAGGTAATTCTTTGTTCGAGGTCATTTCTGGCTACTCCTGACAGTCCCCCCATATATACAAGACATTCTTTCACCGTAAGATTCGGATATAAGTCGATTTCCTGTGGAAGATAACCAATCTTTTTCTGTATTTTCTCATAATTTCCCTCGTTATACAGAATTCCATCAAGGGAAACCATTCCTTCCGTTTGTTTTAAAACAGTTGTAAGAACCCTCATCAAAGTGGTTTTTCCGGCACCATTCTCACCCAAAAGTCCGTAAATTCCCTTAGGTATTTCAAGAGATGCCTTATTTACTGCAACTACACCATTTTTAAATCTAACTGTTAAATCATTTATTCTAATACTCATAATCTATCCTCTTTTCTTTAAAGTCATTGGTAATACTGCAAATAAAAACAGCCCCGCTATAAAAGACACAAGCGTTCCATAAATCCAACTCTCGGACATTAATTGAGTAGGTTCACAAAAGCTGAAAGAAAACAATCCCAGATTTCCGAAAAATGAACTTCCCGCTTTTGATATAAGTCCAATGACAATTCCAAATAAACATCCAATACCTGCCCACATATTTCGAAGCAATGTACACAAAATCACAGAGCATATACTCCAAAGCCAGATAGTTCCAAACATTGCAATGAAATATAAAAGAAATATCTGAATACCCGAAATGCCTTCGTTTACACTGCCCGGTTTTTGCCAGAAAAACAAAACATATCCAACACAGGAAAGTATTAATAAATATAATATTTGAACGCCCACTCTCTGCGATATTACTTTTAACTGCTTTTTTTGATCATACAAATGAAATACATCGGCACGCTTACTTTTTACTTCCATCAAATATGTGTCACTACAAAAAATAATTGTTAAAAATGCTATTGGAGACTGAATTGCTGAACCGATTTCTTCATAGTATATAATCGGATGAATAACACACAATATCAGTATAAATGCACATGAATAAAAAATCTTATATAACGACAGGCAGTTTTTTAGTTCCGTTTTCAATGAACCCTCCTCCTTTTCCAGATTGTAACAGAAATACATACTAATATAACTGATGAAATTACAAGAATAATCTGATTTATGTTTGACATTTTGGCTGCATGTGTTTCAAAAAATCTGCCAGGGAATCGCACCATAATAGAGAACGGTCTCATATAATAAATATCATTCTTCATGGTCAGCATATTTGAATATATAATGTGCAAAAACAAGATTGGTGCTGCCGGAAGCGGATTTTTAAATATTACTGCTGTAATTGTATAGACACAACATATCATCAAAATATTCGGAATAATATAGATCAGAGAATTCACGCAAAAATCAATTGGTGTTACTGGAAAGCCCGATTCTAAAGACGTTTTCAAACACAGCATAAAGAATATAACATTCAAAATCACTAATACTCCCAGCATACTAATGAATCCGCTTATTACTTTCCCACATATATATTGGACTGCCGTAACAGGCTTTGTATGTAATAATTCATAGGTACTTTTTCGTGTATCCTGAATAAATAAAAATGATAGCAAGACTGTTGCAAAAAAGGCCATATGCAATCCTGCAAAATCCGTAAATTTTTTGGCAAAGTACCAGGAAAAAGAATGTTCGGATAATTTCCGCTCGATATAATGATTGATTTCTTCTGCTGTCCCCTTATGAATTTCAAGGTCCTCATAAGCATATATTGCATTATAATAGCCATATTGGGATTCCAAAAACTCAGAAGCAGTCTTTACATCCATATTCTGAATTTCTTTCATTACATGATCTGCTTCCTGCCTGCTAAATCCAAAACCATTTTTGGAGGTGTCCATTAACGTCTCTTTGATCGTATCTTCCCACTCCCTTCTTCTTTCTTTATCATCAGATGTGGGAATGTACCCATCCATGACATCAGCATCTTCCAATGCTACGTCATTTTGTGTGATCTGTTCATTCTGTTTGATATAATGAATTTGCAAATACGATGACAGACATTGATACATACTGGCAACTATAATAATCAAGCCAATCCACAAAACAGGGTTCTTTAAATAATCAAGTATACTTCTTTTTATGATTGTTTTCATTGTATCTCTTCCTTTCTTTATTTCTTTAACAACATCATACAAATCAATTCTCAATAAATTCACAATAAAAAAGACTAAAACCACTTTATTTGTGATTTCAGCCTTATAAAGTATTTTTATTCAGCTTTGAAAAGAGCTTCTACATGAGCACCGCCTTGTCTGGCATTATATATTTTCAAATTTCCTCCATGCTTTTCACAGAAAATACGAGAAATATACATACCAAGGCCAAAATGCTTTAAATCATCTTGTGGATTCTTATGATAAAATGGCTCTGTTACTTTTTCCTCAGTATCCACAAATCCTATTCCATCATCTTCAACAGAAATTATAAGAAAACCATCCTTTTTCTTTATCTGCAAAGCAATACTTTTTTGTGCATATCGAACCGCATTTTCCAGTAAGTTGTCTGTCACTTCCATGACAAGTTCCTCATCCACTTTCACAATGTTTTGTTCCTGCACTCTTTCTACCTTACATAATTTACTTTCCTTCTTGGACAGCATGGCAGCTTCTGCCTCAATCTTTTTTGCCAGTTCCGATAACTCTATCTCTGAGCATTGCAGTTCCCTCTGTTCTAAATGGGACATTTTTCTCATGTTTTCCGTGAAATGCTCTATACGGTCAATCTGATACATGCCTGTTTGTAAGATATCAATAACATCCTCTGTTTTTATACTCTCGGCAGAAACAAACTCTAAGAGCATTTCCTGATACCCACGCAATATGGAAAGTGGAGAACGTATATCATGTGCAATTGCATTCCGCAAAGCCTTCTCGTCATCAATCATTCGCCACATCTTTCTGTTGTTATCTGCTAAATCACTTCGCATCATTTCAAATTCTTTACACAAAGTTCCCATCTCATCTTTATTTTCATAGGACACATGAAAATCCAGTTCATTATCTGCAATCATTTGTGAGGCATCTTTTAGTTCCTGTAGAGGTGTCTTTAACTTATTTTTATAAAAAAAGAATACCGCAGCAACACTCCCAACAATCGAAAAAATCAGTACCGAATATGTTTCCATAAAGTCACACATTTCCGAAAGATGATAGTCCAAACGATTCATCTGCGATTGATTAGGTCTTGATATCTCAATCTCGTATTTCTTTCCATATTGCTGAAACACGTCCGTATAATCTGCATAATCAATATATTTTTCCCATATTTTATTCTGCATATTTCTTGCAAAATGAACTGTAAATCCAGATAACAGAAATGCTGCCGTTAAGCTGATCACAAAATAAAGCAGAATTGTTTTTTTCAGTGACAAGTTTCTTATTTTTTCCATCGGTATCCAATCCCCCATACAGTTTCTATGTATTCTTTTTCTGAATAATCCGCTATTTTTTTCCTTATACGCCGTACTAATTCCGTTATCGTTCTACTGTCCCCTTCCGCATCATATCCACAGACTTGTGCATATATACGTTCTTTATCAAACACCTGCCCTGGATGCATGGATAAGAATTCAATAATCTGATATTCAATTTTTGTGAACTCCATCCTGTGTCCGGCTATAGCTACTATTTTTTCAGAATAATCAATCAGCATTTCATCCATGAAACGGTATTCCGTTTTTTGTTGATGCCTTTCTTCTCTCTTTATGTTTGTGACAATCCTTGCTTCCAACTCCCGAAGACTAAATGGTTTCGTAATATAATCATCCCCACCTGAAAGCAACCCATTAATTTTATCATCTTCGTCAACTCTTGCTGTCAGAAATAAAATTGGACATAACACTTTACTGCGTATCAGACGACATACTTCAATCCCATCCATGCGTGGCATATTGATATCCAACAAAATAATATCCGGTTTCATTTTTATTTTATTTAATGCTTCCATTCCATCTTTAGCCGTAATGGTTTCATATTGTTTCATATTAAAATAACTACAAAGCATTTTCACCAATTCTTTATCATCATCGACAACTAAAATCTTGTATTTCATCCAAACCACCTCCAGTATCCATATTATACGATAAAAAACAATGAAATCACAACAAGAGTACATGAAGAACGTAAGCACAATATATCTTTTTTCTCAATTCCTGCTCAATTTCCCCTCAATGTCTTTTACCTCCGATCTTCGTATGCTTATCTCACAGCAGAGCAGTACCACACCGGTACGACCTGCTGAATCAATCAATACGAAAAAAGGAGGGGATAAACCATCCCATATAGAATTGTAATTTTCTAAAAAAGGCGCATGGATCCATCAAATCCATACGCCTGATTTACACATTGTTATTATTCTTTCCGAATCCTTTCAACAATGCTTTCCCGACTCATCTTTTCAAACTGATACTTTGGTATCACATACGCAATCCCAACCAAAATTGGAATCATAAACACACATGGCACTATCGTAAGATGCAGCCGGAAGAAAAATGCTGTACCGAGCGTATTTACTAAAATCTGCTTTGCTCCAAACACAATTAGCAATACTGCAATCACAAATGCGCCTCCCAAATATAGGAATCCCTCAGTCACTAGCATTTTCGATACCTGTTTTTTCGTCATTCCAACAACTTCCAAAAGCGCCAGTTCCTTTTTCCTGCTGATTACAGAAGTTGCTGTTGTATTAAAGAAATTCATAATGCCAATAAAGGCTAAAATAACGACAAGAAAACTACCGATCATATAATATTTACTGACAAACCGCCTAAAGCTCGCCTTCATATCCAATACAGAAAAAACATTTATCATATCATTTTCTTTCAAAACATTTTTATCAATGTATTCTTTTACTTGCTTATCCTCTCCCTTCTTGGCATCAATAGTAGCATACATTGCTGATTGATTTTCTGTCTGGGTGATATACTCTTCTTCTGGGACCATTACTGTAATATAAACAGAATCTGCATACGGATAATCCAGGGAATATGGCATCATAGCTTCTCCGATCACCCTATAATCTTTCTGCTTTCCGTTTCCGTACTCCATTTTAAAAGTTTCGCCAGACTGATAATAAGAAACTGGTTGTTCTGTATATTTATCACTATAGTCCACAATCACATAATCCCCACTTTTAAACGTATCCCAGGAACATTTTTCCCCTTTCCATTCTAACATATCAAACACCGCTTCACTAATTCCGAGGAAATGAACCTTTACAGTATTATCCGCTTTTGTTTCCTCCCAGATTTGCTTTTCATAATCTGTCCAGTTTTCTTTGTTTTTTTCTGCCAATGTCTCCCACGTTTTCAAAAGTGCCGGTTCCATCTTATGTCTTTCTTCCGAATAATACACATATCCTGTTTTCTCACTTTCCGGACACTTATTCAGAATCTCTTTGATTTCAGGTGTAATACCATTGAAATTTGTATTCGATAAAGTGTCGGTCATCTGATCCAGTTGAAAATCGGAAGCTAAAAACACTTTTCGGTAAGAATCAAAATCATATCCCTGCACCAACATCACGATACAGTTGACAACCACCATAGAAAGAGCGATAGAAAGCATAACAATCAATCCCTTTTTCCAATTTCGTAACACATTTTGAACTGCCATCCCCCACCAGGTTACAGAAGTATTCTTTTTTATTTTCCTATGTGACTGCTCTCCTTCTGCCAAACGCAGAGCTTCCACAGGCGAAACTCTTTCCACCATTTTACAAGCCTGCAGACTGGAGAGATACACCGTTAAAAGCGTTAAAAGTATCGCTGCAAGGAAAATCAAAGGATTTGCTGATACTACTGTCTGAGCCGTTTTTCCTGCCTGTGCACTAATTTGGGCATCTGCAGTCAAGGACGGAGCCATACAAAGACCTGCAAGATAACCACAAAGCAATCCGATTGGAATGCCAATAGCTGATAATCTCCACGCCTGCATACGTACAATTTTTTTCAATTGTTTTCCTGTTGTTCCCACGTTCTTCAATAATCCGTAGGCTCTAATATCCGTTTTCACGGATATATTAAAAATATTATAAATAATTAAGTAACCAGCCAATATCACAAACAGTACCATTACAATAAGGGAAGTGAATGAAAATGAATCCTCTTCAAAAAGATTATATGCCGGATTGATCTCCAATCCTGTCCCTGCTTTCGTAAATCCTGCTGTCTTAGATATATTTTCTGTTTTCTTTTCCAGATTCCAAAGATTCTTGTACCAGACAGAATACTCCTTTCCCCCATTATAGATACCATTTTCTAATTCTTTCTGTGTAACAGGATAACAATTCTCCTTCGCATAGGCTTCAGATACCCAGACCATCTGACCTAAAACAGCCTTATCACCCTGCCAAAATCCACATATCTGGAATGTATCTGTTTTGTATTGTTTCAGCATTGGATTTACTTCCCACGTCAGCGTGACTTCTTCCCCAATCTTTGGTGTAACTCCCAGTGCTTCCAGTACCAAGCTGCTGACTGCTACTTCATTTTCCTTCTCTGGCAGTCTTCCTGTAGTTGGCAGACAATTAAAGCTTTCTGCCATATTTTTATCTGCATATCTAACTTCTACTGAAAAGCCAAAATGTTTATCTCTTCCTGCTCCCAGAAAAATGCCTGTTCCATATCGTTCCACCTCATCACTTTGTTCTATTGTTTTTTGCAATCTCTCCGCATCTTCTTCTGACAAATTCTGCGCAATAGCATGGGATGAATCCATAAATTGCTTAATTTCCGTTGCTCTTCTGGAAAGTATCATGGATACGCTCCCCACAAAGAGGCTTGTAAATAACAGTGATGTCAACATGATTGCAATAACAGCAATAATATTTCTTGCTCGGTTCATTTTCATAAAACGTTTCGTCAATAATCGTAACGTTTCTTTATTCTCTACTTTTACCATATAATCGCCCTCACTATACCAAACCACTGTCTGAAACAATTTTTCCGTCTTCAATCTGTAAAATCCTGTCAGCCATCTGGGCAATCTCCTCATTGTGAGTAATCATTACAATCGTTTGATGAAAACGCTTACTGGTGACTTTTAAGAGTCCCAATACATCCTGACTCGTTTTGGAGTCCAGATTGCCTGTCGGTTCATCTGCCAGCAAAATAGCAGGTTTTGCCGCTAATGCTCTTGCGATTGCCACCCTTTGCTGCTGACCCCCTGACAGTGCACTTGGAAGATTTTCCAGTTTTGTCCGAATGCCCAGTGTATCTATGATTTCATTTACATAACCTTTTTCAATCTTTTTTCCATCCAGTTTTACAGGAAGAACAATATTTTCCCATACATTCAGCATCGGAACCAGATTATACTGTTGAAATACAAATCCAATATTTCTACGCCTAAAAATAGTAAGCTCTTCATCTGGCATATGGCTTAAATTCTGTCCGTCAACAATGACCTGACCGGATGTTGGATTATCCAAACCACCAATGATATGAAGCAATGTAGACTTTCCACTTCCAGAGGTTCCAACAATCGCTACAAACTCCCCTTTTTCTACTTCCAGGTTTATACCATCAATAGCCCTGACTTCTGTTTCTCCCTGCCCATATATTTTTCGTAAATTTACTGCTTTTAATATATTCATGCCATCCTCCCATCAAAAAAGCCTGTATTGATCTTTACAATACAGACTTTATCATAACAATGTCTCCATCTGGTTTCTGAAATATCACAGTTTTGATACTATTCCTTCTTTGCTATCGGAAGAAACACAGAAAATGTAGAACCTTTTCCTCTCTTTGATGTCACTTTTATATACCCCTTTTGTGTCTGAATGATCTCTCTTGCAAGGAATAAGCCAATTCCTACTCCTGGCTGGTCTGCCACTGACAGACTCCGATAAAACCTTCCAAATATCTTTGGTATTTCTTCTTTTTCTATTCCAATGCCATCATCAATGATATCAATCTTTACAAAAAAAGAATACTGCTCGACTTTTATCTGAACATTTCCCCCACATGCTGTGTATTTAATCGCATTGTCTACAATATTTCCGAGTGCCTCCACGGTCCATTTTGAATCACATCGAACATGCAAATCCGTGTCACATAGTCTCAGAGTAATATTCTTCTCCCTTACTTTTACGTTAAACTGCTGCTGTATAGATTCAAGCATCTGCTTAATAGCAGTATCCTCCGGATGTACTGCTATAATTCCGCTCTCCATTCGTGATAATTTGACCAATGATTGTATCAAAAAATCTAATTTCTCTGTTTGCTCCAAAATGGTAGCTATCTCCTCCTGATTTTCATTACTCACTTCAGAGAGTATTTCTCCATAGATTTTCAGATTTGAAATAGGAGTCAGTGTCTGATGCGCAATATCTGAAATAAGTTTTTGTATCACTTCTTTCTGTTCCTGCTGATTTTTTCCTGCCAGAAAGCTACTGTCTATATATTGTTTCATGCTGTTTTCAAGAGCAGAATACTTTTCCTCTGATATTTCTGTCCGTTCCAGTTCTCCATCTATTGCACAATCCAGCATTTGCTGCAGCCGGTTCAAAAGCTTTTTTTCTTTCTGATAAAAAAAGCTGTACCAAAAAACTCCGCTCAGGACAAATATAACTACAATCAACATAATTGTTTCTATCATCCATTCACCGCCCATGTATAACCAATTCCATAAACCGTCTTGATATATTCAGGCTTCTGCGTATCATCTTCTAATTTGTCTCTGAGACGTTTGACTGCAACAGTCAGAGCATGAGCATCCACAAACTCTGTATCTCCCTGCCATACCTCGTCAATCAGATATTCCCGTTTCAATACTTTTCCTCTGTTTTCACACAGCACTCTAAGGAGCTTTTGTTCTGTCTTACTAAGTTCAATAGGTTCTCCATCTTTGAAAAATTCCATTTTATCGAAATAGAACTCAAAGCCATCAAGCTCCATAGAATTTTTAGCTGCTGCCTCTTTATTTCTAAGCTGCACAGACACTCTTGCACGCAAAACCATCAAACTAAACGGTTTCGTAATATAATCATTTGCCCCAGCTTCCAATCCTGTTACAATATCTACTTCCATGTTATTTACTGTAAGCAGAATAATCGGCACCTGACTGTTTTTCCTTATTTCTCTTACAAAATCAATCCCATTCCCATCCGGCAAATTCACATCTAACAAAACCAATGTGATATCTTCCTTTTTCAAGATTTCTCTAGCTTCCTGCAAAGTTCTGCACTGATAAAAGAAATAAGCATCATTCTTTAAAGCCAGACGGATTCCATCATTTAATTTTTTGTCATCTTCAACAATCAGTAACTTTTCACTCATATTTTCTCTGCTTTCTTACAAATTACGCTAATTGTATCATTGCCAGTTTTATAAATCAAATCATTAAATCAAAATCTCCAGCAGAATTTATCTTATAAACAGCAAAAAACTCCCGAAGGAGCTTTCCACACTTTAAATATACACCAATTCTTTTAACACAATCTCTTCTGCCATATTACGAATACCATTTACCGCTCTGACCCATTCCATCTGATCACAAACTTTCAATTCTTCCGTAATGCCCTGCCTCTCCATCATCTGACGCACCAGAATATCCATTCTCTCCTGTGCTTCATCATCCACAGTATTCAGATGTTCTGTCAGTCTGTCTTCCAACATATACAGCGAATACATTGCCGGACGATGCTCTTTCAGATATGTTTTCCGCATCATTCCATATTTCCCATAATGCGGTTCTTCATCTGTACTGACAAGATTCGGATAGTAAATTCCGTCTGCGCCAAGTGTGTAGGTTCCACCCATTTTTTCAAATGTGCTTTTCATGTGTTATTCCTCCTTGAAATCAGCGATGTCCTTAGATCATCGCAAAATATTTCAGGGCAGCCTTGATAGCTTCTTCCTTCTCTTTCGGGCATTGTGGAACTCTTGCATTTTCTGATTTTGGAAGATTATAGTTTTCTCCCACTTCAATTCCACATTTGCGTTTTACCTGAGAAATATATAAACTTGAAACCTTCAAGCCAAATTCTTTCAGCACATAATCTTTGATTTCCTGATAGGTTGCTTTCAACTCGGCACTGGTGGCATCCAGCTCGTCCAGGTCTAAGTCGATCTCTATCGTGTCATCTGGTTTTTGTTGGGACAAAAGAACAACCGTCTCGACATGCACCGTATGCGAGAACTGATCCACAGGCTGCACCTTAACAGTCTTGTAACCCTTAGCCGCAAGGAGTCCTAAGTCGCGGGCAAGTGTAGCCGAGTCGCAGCTTACATACACAATCCGTTCTGGTGACATCTTAACAATAGTATCAAGAAGTGATTCATCACAGCCCTTTCTAGGCGGGTCAACGACTACGACATCAGGAGTAATGCTCTTTCTTGCTTCCTCACGCTGAGCCTCGGTTGCAGATATGTCTGCTGCCAGCCGCGCCATTTCTTCATAAAAATGTGGTACGACCTCCTCAGCCTTTCCGACAAAGAATTCAGCATTATCAATGCCGTTAATTGCCGCATTGTTCTTAGCATCTTCTATGGCTTGCGGAACAATCTCAACACCATATACCTTTCTTGCATTCTTGGCAAGGAATAACGATATTGTTCCTATTCCACAATACAAGTCCCATACAGTCTCATTGCCTGTAAGTCCTGCGTATTCAAGGGCTTTTCCATACAGCTTCTCAGTCTGTCTTGGATTAACCTGAAAGAACGAAAGCGGTGATATCTGATACTTAATGTCACCGATATAATCTTCAATATAGCTTTTTCCCCACAGAGTCTCGCACTGTCTGCCAAGAATGACATTAGTGTTCTCCGTGTTGTAATTAAGCATAATTGATTTGATGCATTTGTCAGTACTTATATCTGAATCAAGCGACACTTCTGTAAGACGTCCTACAAGTGATTCCTTTAACTTATCAGACATCTTAGTGCCGTTAATAACAAGACAGACCATTATCTCGTCTGTGTGGAAGCCTGTTCTTATAAGGACATGACGCACAAGCCCTCTTCCGGTCTGTTCATCATATGGTGCAACACCGTTGAACTCCATCCAGCTCTTTATCACAGCAAGAATATACTGGTTCTCGACAGCACCAATCTTGCAGTCTGTACATGAGATAATAGAGTGCGTTCTTCCTGCATAGAAGCCCATCACAATGCTTCCATCTTTGGCAGTTCCAACCGGATACTGCGCTTTATTTCTGTATCTGAAAGGCTCTTCCATTCCGATTGCCGGAAAAAACTCATACCCTTCTATCTTACCGATTCGCTTGAGATTATCGTCAACCAGCTTTTCCTTAAATCTAAGCTGTGCCTGATAACTCATCTGCTGAATCTGACAGCCACCGCACTGTCTTGCGACAGGACAGGCAGGAGTCACTCTGTCAGATGAAGCCTCAATAATCTTTTCAAGCCTTGCATAGCCGTAATTTTTCTTGGCTTTAATAATCTTTGCCTCAATCTTGTCGCCGATTATCGCATCCTTAACAAAGAGGGTATATCCGTCAACCTTGCCGATACCCTCTCCTCCGGTTCCTATATCTTCTATTACAAATGTTACTTTATCATCTTTCTTAAAACTCATTAGTTGTCCTTCTTATATTAGAATCAAGCCATCTGTTATAACCAAGCCAGTCGTTGGTATCCTTGGCTTCAAGTGCTTCCCTTAATGTCTCAAGCTTTGCATCCATATTATCAGCCATAGATAATGCAACAGCCTCTGCTATTGATGGCTTCTTAGGTGAGCCGTACTCAAGCTCTCCGTGATGTGAAAGTATGCAGTGTCCAATCTGCATTGCAAGCATATCAGGGAATCCGTCTATCTGCTTAACCTTCTCCATAACCATCTCATATCCAATAACGATATGTCCTAAGAAATTACCCTCGTCAGTGTAATCATTCTTAGGAAATTCAGATAATTCCTTAACTTTGCCGACATCATGCAGCATTGCACATGTTATAAGCAGATCCCTGTTAAGAAAATCATAGTTGCTGCTCATCTTGTCACATAATCTTGTAACACTTAAGCTGTGCTCTAACAATCCGCCAGCGAAACCGTGATGTACTGTCTTGGCTGCTGATACACATTTGAACTTCTTTGCAAATGTTTCATCTTTAAAGAAAGAATATAACAGCTGCTTCATATATGTACTCTTAACACTGTCTACATACTTCATCAGTTCTGCAAACATATTATCAATATTATATCTTGAAGATGGTACATAATCTGCTGCAACATATTCATTCTCTGATGCAATTCTTGCTCTCTCTATCTTAAACTGTAATGCTCCGTTATAGCTTGTTACCTGTCCTGTTACCGCAACATAATCATTAACATCAAATTCAGCAATTCCGCCTGAATTAAGGTCCCATATCTTAGAGTCAATCTGTCCTGTCTTATCAGCAAGCATTACATTGGCATATTCCTTGCCTGTCTTAGTAAGTGCTATTGATTTTGATTTGCACAGATATACCTCTGAAATTCTCTCACCATCTTTAAGAGTCTCTATATAACGCATAAATCCTTCTGCCTCCGTTAATTAAGTTGTTTTAGCTGTACACTTACTGAAAATGCTACATCTGAATAGCCATCTTTTCCCTGCCTCATAGCTGTCACATACATAGCTTCTCCATCAGCGCACTGATATAGTTTCTCACTAAACTGCTGAATTGTCAAAACACTTTGTCCATTAATTGCACTAATTACATCTCCTGCCTGCAATCCTGCATAATAAGCCGGTGAATCAATATCCACATTAGATATGTATACACCACTCGGAAGTCCGTATTTGGCTGCAAGCTCCTCTGTTACATTCTGTCCTGTAATACCACAGTACATGATTCCATGCTCATTAATCATAGTCTCAATCTGTGCCTTAAGGTCAGATATTCCAATGAATTTCGAACTTGTATCTGTTGAAGCCTTAGATACACCAACTACATTTCCTTCAGAATTAAACAATATGGCAAAACCGCCCGCCGTAATACTTACACTTGTCTCAAAAACCTCATAACCGCTGTCTTTACTATACTCAACCTTAGAACCTGCAATTGTTCCGTATGACACGCCTTTCGAAGTCTCATAAAGCTTTCCTGATGCAATCACAAGATCTCCCTGCTTTACCATATAAGAATTATCCAGCTGCGCAACTGCGATACTGTTACGTTGTTCAGCTGTAAGCTTAGATGCATTAATACTCACAATTCCTATTCCTGAAGCTGTATTTCTGCATACAAATGCAGCTTCTGTCTGGACTTCATCAGAAAGCCTTACTATATAATTCATTCCAGGTTCTAAAAGGCTTGAACTTGTAAGCACAAGATATGTTGAATTAACATTGGCAACCACAAGTCCTGCCACCTCTGTCTGACTGCTTTCAATTGTCGGAACATTAGAAAATGGCTGTTCAATGTCAACAGAAACCACACATTTATTAACATCCTCAACTTTTGCGCGAAGAGCTGCCATAGCAGCCTCATAATTATCTTTCAGGTCCTTCTCTGTCAATATATCTGAATATTCTGCCGTCTGGTTCTCTGCAAGTATGTAATTATCCTTCTGGATATATATGACATTCTTGTCCTTATTCTTTTCTTCAATCCTTTTCTGTAATACCGGATATAAAAATACCATAAACAAAGTTGCCGCTATTACGACAGAAACAGCAAAAAGCAGCAACTTGCCTATTCTTATAAGCCACTTGTATTTCTTAGCCGGATGAAGAACTACCTGTTCTGTATACAGGTCATACTTTTCCTTATCATCTTCATTAGTTCCCATTTCGGACTCCTTATGTAATTTTCGTCTCTTATGAATACAATTATATCATAGTTTATATTACGATTATGAACAATTTATGACTTACATGTAAATATTTATAAGCAAAATATAGTTTTTTTACCTTAAATGCTGTAAACTTATAAAGTATGAAAAGATTGTTTTTAGTTTTTGGAGGTCTTTCGTGAATAAGAAATCTTTATCCACTTTGGAATTTTATAAAATTACCGACCAGCTTGTTTCATATGCCTGCTGTGACGGAGCTAAGAAAATACTTCGTAACTTAAAGCCTATGACTGATATAACAGACATCAACTTACGTCTCGATGAGACTAATGATGCACTTTCAAGAATTTTTCAGAAAGGTACTGTTGATTTCAGCCAGACTAAGGATATACGTGCTTCTGTTGCGAGACTTAAGGTTGGAAGCTCCCTTAATATATCAGAGCTTCTTAACATAAGTGCCATCCTTTCATGTGCAAAGCATGTTAAGGATTACTATGAGCATCGTGAGGATTCTATATCAGGAATGCTTGAAAACCTTGCAACTGTTGATGCTCTCAATTCCCAGATTAAGAAATGTATTATCTCTGAAGATGAGATAAGTGATGACGCAAGTTCCAACTTAAGAAGTATCAGAAGAAGCAAATCAATAGCCAATGACAGAATACATTCTGAACTTAACAAATTGCTTAATTCTCCTACTTACAGGACTTATCTTCAGGATTATGTTATTACCACAAGACAGGGACGTTACTGTCTGCCAGTTAAAGCTGAATATAAGTCAGCATTTCCTGGTATGATACATGACCAGTCATCTACTGGTTCTACTCTCTTTATTGAGCCTGCAGCAGTTGTAAAGCTCAATAATGATATCCGTGAGTTAGAGCTTAAGGAAGCGGCAGAGATTGAAGTTATTCTTGCTGACTTAAGTGTGAAAGCCGGTGAACATACTGAGGAGCTTCTGTGTAATTATGAAATACTTGTCGAACTTGACTGTATATTTGCAAAGGCGCAGCTTGCCAGACATATGCATGCAAGCCGTCCGGTCATGAATACATCAGGAATTATCAATATCAAAAAAGGACGTCACCCACTTATCGAGCCACATACTGTTGTTCCTATTGACATCTATCTTGGAACAGATTTTAAGCTTCTAATCATCACTGGTCCTAACACAGGTGGTAAGACTGTTTCTTTAAAGACTGTAGGACTTCTTACACTTATGGCACAGTCGGGTTTATTCATCCCAGCTCTTGACCATTCAGACATTGCCGTATTTAAGAATATATATGCTGATATCGGTGATGAGCAGAGTATTGAACAGAGTTTAAGTACATTTTCATCACACATGACCAACACTGTTAAGATTCTTAAAGAAGCTGATGAAAACTGCCTTGTACTTTTTGATGAGATTGGTGCCGGAACTGACCCTACAGAAGGTGCTGCCCTTGCTATCGCAATCCTTAATGACCTTAAGATGCGCGGTGTTACAACCATGGCAACAACTCACTACAGCGAAATCAAGCTTTATGCGCTTTCTACTGAAGGTGTTGAAAATGCAAGCTGTGAGTTCGATGTTGAATCGCTCCGTCCTACTTACAGACTGCTTATAGGCATTCCGGGAAAAAGTAACGCATTTGCAATCTCTAAGAAACTCGGACTTCCTGATTATATTCTCTCTGACGCATCAGAAAGACTTAACGCGGAAGATGTACATTTTGAAGATATCGTATCTGACCTTGAGCATGCAAGAATTTCTCTTGAGAAGGAGCAGGCTGAGGTTGAAAGCTATAAGGCTGAGATTGCCTCTCTTAAAGAAAAGCTTCAGGCTAAGAATGAAAGGCTTGATGAAAGAACTGACAACATTATCCGTAAGGCCAATGAACAGGCTGCTGCCATCTTAAAAGATGCCAAGGATTTCGCAGATGAAACTATCAAAGCCATGAACAAGCACGGAATGACAGTTGCTGAGCTTGAAAAGCACCGTACTGCTGTCCGTGAGAAGATGAATAAGAATCAGGCAAAGTTAAAGGTAGAGCCTGCCAAGGTTAAAGCACACAAGGCACATGATATATCTGAATTCAAGACAGGCATGCATGTAAAAGTTCTTACTATGAATGTTTCCGGTACTGTTTCTGCAATTCATCCAGCCAAGAAGCAGGTTACTGTTCAAGTAGGTGCATTAAGCACTAAGATTGATATCAAGAATCTTGAAATTCTTTCGGACTATAAAGAGCCAAAGGAAGCTCCATCTAAGGCTGCCGGCGGTTCCGGTAAGATTAAGATGAGCAAGTCAGCAGGAATATCAACTGAGATTAATCTTCTCGGCTGTACAGTTGACGAGGCTGTTGCCCGCCTTGATAAATATCTTGATGACGCTTACATTGCCAAGATTCCACAGGTCGATATACTGATAAATCGTTTCTTTCAGCTTGTGGCCATTCAGGAAGATGAGTTCGCAGGGGAAGATAATCAGCCCTTTGCTCTTGTCGCCGTTGAATGTCTTGAAGCGGTGATACAACAGCTGTGTCAGTTTACCCGGATAAGAAGACGCCGGTGTATCTGTCAGCTTACAAGCAGGGTCAAAGGCTATACCTGCTTCCGTCGTGTTGGAAATGACAAAACGCATTTCCGGTTGTTCGGCCAATTTCATGAACTCATCGTTTTGAGTATAGGGGTTTAAGGCACGGCTGATTACATCTATCATAGTCAGACTGTTGATGGTTTCTCCTTTATCCAGACCTTGCAGATTTACATGATAAAGGTCATCCTGGGCATTCAGCATGTCAACCATACCTTTATCGATGGGTTGGACTACTACCACATTGCTGTTGAAATCGGTCTTTTGATTCATGTTATAAATAATCCAATCTACAAATGCACGCAAAAAGTTACCTTCGCCAAATTGGATAATACGCTCCGGACGTTGTGTCTTAGGAGCAGTTCCTTTGTTTAATGCTTTCATGTTAATTGAAATTATAAAATTAATA
>ENA-OYXS01000273-OYXS01000273.1-human-gut-metagenome-genome-assembly--contig:-NODE-273-length-21628-cov-10.452742_pt1 | contig 21628 bp, 21 predicted proteins | sample MGYA00243240_ERZ653429 | MGnify/ENA primary metagenome ERZ653429 (study PRJEB26926, sample SAMN06164958) | human gut metagenome | biome: ENVO:00009003; feature: ENVO:2100002; material: ENVO:00002003... | reverse complement strand
GCGATCGTCGGCAGCGTCAGATGTGTATAAGAGACAGGCAGGAAACTGCGGCAGTCACCATCAGGGCGCAAAGAATCAGGGCGCAGAGCATTTTCGGCAGTCTTTTCATCTGATACCTCCGTTTTATGTCCGGTTGGATGGGATGAGCCATGCAGGCCGTCAGAACAGAAAATATTTCCGCATGAAAGCATTGTATTTTGTCTATTCTGATGACCTGCATCTATCATAGCATACACATTGTCAATCGTCAAGCTATATATATAGAAATTATCTGTATTTCGGATACTGCATTCTTCGTATTCCCCGGGAAATTCCCCGGTTGCAAAAACCCGCGCATTGCGGTACAATATCCGGGAATATACAGCGGCACAGCCGCATGGAGGATCATATGATCGTTATTATCCAAAAAGACACCCAGGAGCCCGCCCTGCGGCAGCTGGCGGTGCGCCTGATGAATCAGGGGGTGCGGATCGGCCGGACCCCGGGCCGGGACTCCGACGTGCTGACCCTGGTGGGAGACACCTGGCGGCTGGACCCGGAGGGTCTGGCGGCCCTGCCCTATGTGCTGGACGTGCGGCGCATCACGCCGCCCTATCGCCTGGCCGGCCGTGCCGCCCACCCGGACAACACCGTGGTGGAGGTGGGCGACGCCCGGATCGGGGCGGAGTTCTGCCTGATCGCCGGACCCTGCGCCGTGGAATCCCAGGTGCAGATGGCCGGGGTCGCCCGGCGGGTCAAGGCTGCCGGAGCGCAGCTGCTGCGGGGCGGGGTATTCAAGCCCCGGACCTCGCCTTATTCCTTCCAGGGACTGGGCCAGGCGGGCATTTCCATGCTGACGGAGGCCGGCCATGAGGCCGGACTGCCGACCATAACGGAGATCACCGACCCCCGCCAGCTGGAGGACCTGGACCAGGTGGATATCCTGCAGGTCGGGGCCCGGAATATGCAGAATTTCGCCCTGCTCCAGGCCCTGGGCCAGGTCAGGAAGCCCGTGCTGCTGAAGCGGGGGATGTCCTCCACGGTAACGGAGCTGCTGCAGGCGGCGGAGTATATCCTGGCCGGGGGCAACGAGCGGGTGATCCTGTGCGAGCGGGGCATCCGGACCTTCGAGACCGACAGCCGCGCCACTCTGGACATTGCCGCCATTCCGGTGCTGAAAAAAATGACCCACCTGCCGGTGATCGTGGACCCCAGCCACGCCGCCGGACGGGCGGAACTGGTGGCTCCCCTGGCGCTGGCCGCCGTGGCCGCCGGGGCCGACGGCCTGATGGTGGAGGTGCACGACCGCCCGGCCTGCGCCCTGTCCGACGGGGCACAGGCCCTGTCCTGCGACCAGTTTGACCGGCTGGCCGGGCAGGTGCGGGAGCTGCTGCCCCACGCCTGCCGCTGATGGCGGGCTATTATTACCGCCAGCTGGACCGGGAAAAGCGCGGGGTATACGACGCCATGCTGGCGGGTATGGAGGCCCTGGCCCCGGGGATCCGGGTGCCCCGGCTGGACGGCCCGGAGCTGTCGGACATCTATCTGCGGCTGAAGCTGGACACGCCGCTGATGTTCTACGTCACCGGGTTTCAGTACCGGTGGATGCCCGGGGCGGACCATGTGGAGCTTCTGCCGGAGTACCTGTTTGACAAGGGGAAGATCCGCCAGCACCGCCAGGCGGTGGCCGCCCGGCTGGACCGTCTGGCCCGGCCCCTGCAGGGAAAAAGCGACCGGGACAAGGAACTGTCCATCCACGCCTTCATTCTGGAGAACGTCCGGTATGACAAGCTGAAAAAGCCCTATTCCCACGAGATCATCGGCCCCCTGACCCAGGGGGTGGGGGTGTGCGAGGGCATCGCCAAAACGGTGAAGGCCCTGTGCGACGCGGTGCAGCTGCCCTGCATCGTGGCTCTCAGCGAGGCGGCCCCGGAGCGGGGCGTGAAATACCGCCACACCTGGAACGTGATAACGGTGGACGGCCAGCGTTACCACCTGGACGCCACCTTTGACAACTCCCTTCAGCGGGGCACGCCCCGGTACGACTATTTCAACCTGGACGACCGGCACATCTTCCGGGATCACGAGACGCTGGTGCTTCCGCTGCCGCCCTGCACGGCGGACAAGGGGTACTACTACCGCCCCCTGTCCTTCACCAAGCCGGAGGACGTGGAGAACCGCGCCCGCCAGGCCCTGCGGAAAAAGCAGCCCCATTTTGTGTTCCACTGGCGAGGCGGCGGACTGAACCGGGAGCTCCTGACGGACCTGCTGACCCGGTGCGACGCCGCAGCCCGGGAGCGGGGCAAGTGCGTCAGCTGCTCCGTGAACACCGCCCAGGCCGTGGTGCAGCTGGACTTCACCGACGCCCCGGCCGGAGAGGCCCTGCTGGTCCAGCAGCCGGACGAGGGAAACGAACTGTAAGCAAAGACAGAGCTTCCAGAAGCAATTGCATCGAACCGGAAAACAGAAAGAAACACCCCTCATGCAGGCGCATAAACCTGCATGAGGGGTGTTGTTTATAAGCCGCTGCCGGGAATTCCGGACCTGTTACAGACTTGGCGCACCCAGGGCACCCACGCCGCCCATGGTGATACTGCCCGCCAGACGGGCCATCTCATCCGGCGACTCCTGGCCCCCGTCCCGCAGCCAGGACAGCGCCAGATTCAGGTTGCCCGACACGATATATGAACAGAAGTGGTTCAGCCGCTGCCGGTCACCGGGGTAGAACTGGGACAGGAAGTCATACAGAAAATAATCCCGCAGAATGCAGCAGATGCGGTTGGTATAGGCGATGTCCCCGTTGGGACCCAGCAGCACCCGGCACAGGTCGGCGTTGTCCAGGATAAAGCGGTACAGGTCCCTCAGGAAGGGGAACTGCTCCCAGGTGGAGTCCTCAGGCTTGTGGTCCTTGCACAGAGCCGTCAGCCGATCCGCCATCTCATCCTCCAGCCGCTGCAGAAGGTCCCCTACGTCCCGATAGTGGATATAGAAGGTGCCGCGGTTGATATCCGCCCGCTCGGTCAGCTCCCGCACGGAGATGGACTTGGCGCTTTTTTCCGCCAGCAGCTCCATCAGCGCCAGGCGCAGCTGCTTTTTGGTTTTTCGCACCCGGCGGTCTGTGCTGGACTGTTCCATATGGGCATCCCCCTTTTTTGTTGGATTTTTAACGAACCTGTTTGACCTGTATTTTAACACAGGTATTGCCTATTAATCAACATGTTGTCGGCTTTTTCTGTAATAATTTTCCGTCTATCCCGGCCCGGGGACGCATAGAGTAGCACCAGACAAGATGTTATGGAGCAGGAGGAATGGACCATGAATCAGTCCGCATCCATTTATCAGGATATGGCGGCCCGCACCGGCAGCAGCATTTACATCGGCGTGGTGGGCCCGGTGCGCACCGGAAAATCCACCTTTATCAAGCGCTTTATGGAGACCCAGGTGCTGCCCAATATCCAGGACGGCTACCGCCGGGACCGGGCCCGGGATGAGCTGCCCCAAAGCGGCTCCGGCCGCACCATCATGACCGCCGAGCCCAAGTTCGTGCCGGAGGAGGCGGTGGAGGTCCGCATGGAGGAGGGGGTCACGTTCTCCGTAAGGCTCATCGACTGCGTGGGGTATATGGTGCCCGGCGCCGTGGGCCAGTATGAGGACCTGTCTCCCCGGATGGTGATGACCCCCTGGTACGACCACGAGATCCCCATGACCGAGGCGGCGGAGCTTGGCACCCGGAAGGTCATCTGCGACCACTCCACCGTGGGCATCGTGGTCACCACCGACGGCAGCGTCACGGAGATCCCCCGGGAGGACTATCTGGAGGCCGAGGAGCGGGTGATCCGGGAGCTGCAGGAGCTTGGCAAGCCCTTTGTGGTGCTGTTGAACTCCGCCCAGCCCCAGGGCTCCCGGGCCCAGTCCATGGCGGCGGACATCGAGCGGCGGTATGACGTCCGCTGCCTGCCGGTGAACTGTCTGGAGCTGGGGGAGCAGGAGATCACGGAGCTGCTGCAGGGGCTGCTGTATGAATTCCCCCTGCGGGAGCTGGACCTGTTCCTGCCGGCCTGGGTGGAGGCTCTGCCGCCGGACCACCCCATCAAAACCGGCGTATACCAGGCGGTGCGCCGGGAGGCGGCGGATCTGGCCCATGTGCGGCAGCTGCGGGACTGCCTGTCCGCCCTGCAGGGGGAGGGGGATATCTCCGCCGCCTCCATCCGCAGCCTGAACCTGGGGATCGGCATTGCCGAGGCGGACCTGGACCTGCCCCGGAGCCTGTTTTACGACACCCTGAGCCGCCAGTCGGGCCTGTCCGTGACGGACGACGGCGACCTGATGCAGCTGCTGACCAGCCTGGCCGCCATCCGGAAGGAGTATGACCGCCTGGCCCCGGCCATGCAGGCGGCGCTGGACACCGGCTATGGCATCGTAATGCCCAGCGTGGAGGACCTGAACCTGGAGGACCCGGAGATCGTCCGCCAGGGCGGACGATACAGCGTCCGCATGAAGGCCAGCGCGCCCTCTGTTCACATGATCCGGGCGGACATCGCCACCACGGTCTCGCCCATTGTGGGCAATGAAAAGCAGTCCGAGGACATGGTGAACTATCTGCTCCAGGAGTTTGAGGGAGACACCGGCAAGCTCTGGCAGTCCAACATCTTTGGCCGCAGCTTCCACGAGATCGTGGGCGACGACCTGCAGGCAAAGCTCCGGCGGATGCCGCAGGACTCCCAGAAGAAGCTGCGGGAGGCCCTGGAGCGGATCATCAATGACGGCAGCGGCGGCCTGATCTGCATCATTCTGTGAATCTTCTCCAGCGGCAGGGACTGCATCCGGCGGTCCCTGCCGCATTTTATACGGAATATGTTGCATAAAATGCTTGAATATTTGGAAAAAGTGTGCTAATATACTTAATTACTGAACAGCGGCGCAGTATCCTAGTCGGATCTGCCGTCTTGTAAGAAGGGCCTAAAAATCCTTTAAAGGGCACAACTGTGAAGTCCCTGGTGCCTGCTGCTTACGCCCAGTTTGGGGTGGGTGCTGGGGGGAGACGCGGGAGCCCCCGCGTCTGCGATGGTAGGGCGCCCTCCAATGGCATGGAGGACCCGACCCTGCTACCGTGGAGACCTGCTGTTGTGCACAGGCGTACTCCCCCTGTGGTCAAGCGACCTGTGTACGAGGCAGATGATGAACCTGCAATGCGGTGCTACCCGGCTTTACCGCCGTAACGCTGTGTGCAGAGTAGCCTGCCTTGCGTGGGCAGGGTGGATAGGGAAGTGGAAGCACCGGTCTCCCCGGCCAGGGAGACTGTGTTGATTCCCTTGAAACCCTGGCTGCAAAAGAGGCTAAGAGACGGTCTGACCGCTGTGGAAATCACCTAGGCTGTCCTAACGGGACGCCGGAGGGATTGCAGTGCGGACTAAGTGGCAATCGGGTCCCATGGCCGGCAACACCATGGCGCAGCGCCTAACGGGAAACCGCCTGACCGGCGACGGAAGGCGCGCTGCGGGGAAATCCAACCCGTACCTAAGCCGTAAGATTAACCTTCGGCGTTGCCCTGTTCAGTGTACTATAACAACAAAGCGAGGGATCTACTCTTGAGCGATCGCGACAGGAGCAAGGACAAAAACGGCGGGAAAAAGAAAAGCGGCCGGGGCTGGGCCCTGCGGGTGTTTGTGCTGGCGGTGGTGCTGTCGGCGCTGCTGAGCTTTTTCTCCACCACCGCCCTGGAGGGCACGGGATACGTTGTGGCGGCGTTGGTGCTGGCCGTGTTCATCGGCCTGGGCATCGTGTTCGACATGATCGGCGTGGCCGTTACGGCGGCGGACCCCAAGCCCTTCCACTCCATGGCCGCCCACAAGGAAAAGGGCGCCAAGGCGGCCATCCGCCTGCTGCAGAATGCCAACCAGGTGTCCTCCGTGTGCAACGACGTGGTGGGCGACATCTGCGGCATCGTCAGCGGTTCCACCGCGGCGGTGATCGTCACCCACCTGCAAAGGGACCTGAGCACCACCTCGGTGCTGATCTCCATCGGGGCCACGGCGCTGATCTCCGGCATTACCATCGGCGGCAAGGCCCTGGGCAAAACCGTGGCCATCAACCAGTGCACCAGCGTGGTATACCGGGTGGCCCGGATCATGCACGCCCTGCATCTCTCACGCTGAAATGGAGCGATATCGTTGATTTTAGACCATATGGACAGCCCCGCCGATGTGAAGGGGCTCAATGAAAATCAGGCCCGGCAGCTCTGTGCGGAGCTGCGGGATTTCCTGGTGCGGGAGGTATCCCGGACCGGCGGACACCTGGCCTCCAATCTGGGGGTGGTGGAGCTTACCGTGGCCATCCACCGGGTGTTCGACACCTCCGTGGACCGGCTGGTGTTCGACGTGGGCCACCAGTGCTATGTCCACAAGGCCCTGACCGGGCGGCGGGAGTTGTTCGATACCCTGCGGCAGTTCGGGGGCCTGTCCGGCTTCCCCAAGCCCTGGGAGAGCGTACACGACGCGTTTATCGCCGGTCATGCCTCCAACTCCGTGTCGGTGGCCCTGGGCATGGCCCGGGCCAGGACTCTGCAGGGGAAGGACTATCATGTGCTGGCCCTGATCGGCGACGGTGCCATGGGCGGCGGTCTGAGCTTCGAGGGGCTCAACGACGCCGGAGCCAGCGGCGAGCCGCTGATCGTGATCCTCAACGACAACGGCATGTCCATCGACCCCAACGTGGGCGGCCTGTCCCGGCACCTGTCCCGGCTGCGCAGCACGCCGGAGTATTACGAGTTCAAGCGGCGCTATCGCCAGATGCTCACCGGCAGCCAGACCGGCAAGCGGGTGTACGCCATGAGTCACGATGTGAAAACGGCCCTGAAAAAATCCCTGCTGCCCGGCAGCACGGTGTTTGAAAACATGGGCTTTACCTATATGGGTCCCGTGGACGGCCACGATGTGGAGACCCTGACCCAGATGCTGGTGCTGGCCCGGGATATGCGCCGGCCTGTGCTGCTGCATGTGCATACCGTCAAGGGAAAGGGATACCCCTACGCCCAGCAGGAGCCGGGGAAATACCACGGCGTGGGCCCCTTTGATGTGGAGACCGGAAAGCCCTTGAAGCCGTCGGGGGAGAGCTTTTCCACCGTGTTTGGCCATGAGCTGCTGGACCTGGCCCAAAAGGACGACCGGATCTGCGCCGTCACCGCCGCCATGGTGGACGGCACAGGGCTGACGGAGTTTGCCCACACCCTGCCCCGGCGCTTTTTCGATGTGGGCATTGCCGAGGGCCACGGGGTGGCCATGTGCGCCGGTATGGCCCAGCAGGGCATAGTGCCGGTGTTTGCAGTGTATTCCAGCTTCTTGCAGCGGGGTTATGACATGCTGCTGCACGATGTGGCCCTGAACCATCTCCATGTGGTGCTGGGGGTGGACCGGGCGGGGCTGGTAGGAGCCGACGGCGAGACCCACCACGGCTGCTTCGACCCCATGTACCTGTCCCAGGTGCCGGGGATGACGGTGCTGTGTCCCGCCAGCTTTGCCGAGCTGCGGCGGATGCTGCACCGGGCGGTGGAGGAGATCGACGGCCCCGTGGCGGTGCGCTATCCCCGGGGCGGCCAGGGCCGCTACCGGGAGGACGGCGGCGACGGCACATTTGCCTGCCTGCGGGAGGGCGAGGACGCCACGATCCTGACCTACGGCATTCTGGTGAACCAGGCCCTGGACGCGGCGGACCTTCTGGCCCAGAAGGGGATCCGGGTCCGGGTGCTGAAGCTGAACCAGATCTGTCCCCTGGACAGCGCCGCCGTGAAGGAGGCCCTCTCCGGCACGGAGCGCCTGCTGGTGCTGGAGGACTGCATGGCCACCGGCTGTGTGGGCCAGCGGATCGCCGCCATTCTGGCCCAGGAGCGGGTGGAGCCCCGCTGCCTGACCCTGAAAAATCTGGGCGGCCGGTTTGCCCCCCAGGGTACGGTGGACCAGCTGTACAGGGCCTTCGGCCTGGACGCCCGGAGTGTTGCGGACAGTGTGGAGGAGATGCTGCATGAGCAATAAAACAAGACTGGACGTGCTGCTGGTGGAGCAGGGGCATGTGGAAAGCCGCCAGAAGGCCCAGGCCGTCATCATGGCCGGCAGCGTGTTTGTGGACGGTCAGCGGGTGGACAAGCCCGGCACGGCGGTGCCCAACACCGCGCGGATCGAGGTGCGGGGACACGCCCTGCCCTACGTCAGCCGGGGCGGCCTGAAGCTGGAAAAGGCTATGAAGACCTTTCCGCTGACCCTTACCGGCAAGGTCTGCGCCGATATCGGGGCCTCCACCGGGGGCTTCACCGACTGTATGTTGCAAAACGGCGCCCAGAAGGTCTACGCCGTGGACGTGGGCTATGGCCAGTTGGACTGGAAGCTCCGTGGGGACCCCCGGGTGGTGTGCATGGAGCGCACCAACGCCCGGTACCTCACCCATGAGCAGATCCCCCAGGAGCTGGACTTTGCCTCCGTGGACGTATCCTTCATTTCGTTGGGGCTGATCCTTCCGGCCCTGGACGGGCTTCTGTCCCCGGAGGGGGAGGCCGTCTGCCTGGTGAAGCCTCAGTTTGAGGCGGGCCGGGAAAAGGTGGGCAAAAAGGGCGTGGTCCGGGACCCGGCCGTGCACCTGGAGGTGCTGGAGGCGTTTCTGCGCCATGCGAAGGAAAACCACTTTACAGTGCTCGGAATCACTTATTCCCCCATCCGGGGACCGGAGGGGAATATCGAATATCTGGGCTATCTTCGTCACGGGCAGGGAACCTCCGGCGACTTCTCTCTGCCGGAGATCGTGGAGGCGTCCCACAGCCAATTGAAGGACTGAGGTGAGCGGCATGAAACCAAAACGCGTGATACTTTGTCCCAATCCATACCGGGACAGTGAGCTGAAAGTGTGTAGACAATCCCGGGATATGCTGGAAAGTCTGGGGATGCAGACCTCCGTTTGCCTGCCCTTCCAGCGGGAGGGGTACGGCGAGGAGCTGGGCCTGCCCATGCGCCCCTTACAGCAGGAGATCCGCCAGGCGGACCTGCTGATCGCCTTCGGCGGCGACGGCACCATCCTGCACCTGGCCCGTACCGTGGCGCTGCACAGCGTGCCGGTGCTGGGGGTGAACCTGGGAAGCCTTGGCTTCATGTCGGAGTTGGAGGTCAACGAGCTGGACCGGCTGCGGGACCTGGCCCAGGGCCGCTTCACCGTGGAATCCCGGATGATGCTGGACGTGTCGGTGCTGCGGGAGGGGCGGCAGGTGTATAACAACATCGCTCTGAACGACGCAGTGGTGTCCAAGGGCTCCATCGCCCGGGTGGTGCGGCTGGATATTTTCACGGAGGAGGGCCGCCTGACCAAGGTGGGCGGCGATGGCATCATCGTCTCCACCCCCACCGGTTCCACCGGCTATTCCATGGCCGCCGGAGGGCCTATCGTGGAGCCCACCGCAAAGAACCTGCTGCTGACGCCCATCTGCCCCCATTCCACCCGCTCGTCCTCCTATGTGCTTTCGCCAGAGCATGTGATCACGGTGGAGGCAGCGGACGCCAACCGGAAATTCGTCTATCTTTCCGTGGACGGCGGCAAGGCGTTTTCCCTGAAAAACGGAGACCAGGTGCGGGTAAGCACCTCAAAATATACCACCAGGCTGGTGCGGCTCTCCAAAAAGAGCTTTTGCGAAATACTGGACAAAAAAATGGGAACGGAGGCTTCAAAAAAATGAAAAACGACCGCCAGAACCAGCTCCTCCAGATCATCAGCGAGGAGATCATCGAGACCCAGGAGCAGCTGCTGGAGCGGCTCCAGGCCAAGGGGATCAAGAGCACCCAGGCCACTATTTCCCGGGACATCAAGGAACTGCACCTGATCAAGGAGCCCGCCGGGCAGGGCCGGTACCGCTACGCCGTTTCCGCCCACCGCACCAAGCTGAACTTTGCCGACAAGCTGCGCACCATCTTCCGGGAGAGCGTCCTGACGGTGGACAACGCCCAGAACATCGTGGTCATCAAGACCCTGCCGGGCCTGGCCAACGCCGCCGGTTCCGCCGTGGACGGCATGGACGTGCCGTATCTGGTGGGGTCCCTGGCCGGCGACGACACGGCCCTGCTGATCATGCGGGACACGGAGAGCGCCCTGGACTTCACGGAAGAGATCAAGGAAATGCTGCGCTGACGCGGGACATGGCGCAGACATCGGAGGGATACGCAGATGCTGCAATTGCTCCACATTGAGAATATCGCCATCATCGAGTGCGCGGACATCGAGTTCCGGCCCGGCTTCAACGCCCTGACCGGCGAGACCGGCGCCGGTAAGTCCATCGTCATCGACTCCATCAGCGCCGTGCTGGGCCAGCGGACCTCCCGGGACCTGATCCGTACCGGGGCCAATATGGCCTTTGTCAGCGCGTGCTTCACGGACATTCCGCCCCGGCTGGGGGAGGACCTGGGCATCGCCTGGGAAGGGGAGCTGCTTTTGCAGCGGGAGATCCACGGCGACGGCAAGAACGTCTGCCGGGTCAACGGACGCCCCGTCACCGTTACCCAGCTTCGCACCCTGGGCAGCCGCCTGCTGAATATCCACGGCCAGCACGACGGCCAGCAGCTGCTGGACGAGGAGCAGCACCTGCTGTATCTGGACAGCTTTGGCCGGACGGAGCAGCTGTTGGCGGAGTATCGCGAAAAATACCAGGCCATGGCCGCCCTGCGGCGGCAGATGCAGGCCCTGGAAATGGACGAGGCGGAGAAGGCCCGCCGGGTGGATGCCCTGACCTATCAGCTCCAGGAGCTGGAGCGGGCCAAGCTGCGCCCCGGCGAGGAGGAGGAGCTGCAAAGCCGCCGGACCCTGCTGCACAATGCGGAGAAGTTCATCTCCGCCGTGTCCGGGGCGGATTTCTGCCTCAACGGCGACGACGGCAGTGATGGCGCGGCCAATCTGGTGCGTCAGGCCCAGGAATCCCTGGCATCGGTACGGGGGCTGGACCCGGAGCTGGGAGAGCTGTACGACCGGCTGGAGGCTGCGTACAGTGAAATATACGACCTGGCGGATACCATCCGGGACAAGCGAGAGGATTTCGACTTCTCTCCCAAGGAGCTGGACCGGGTGGAGGGACGGCTGGATCAGCTGTACCGCCTGAAAAAGAAATACGGCCCCACGGTGGAGGAGATGCTGGAGTACCAGGCCCGCTGCCGCCGGGAGCTGGACGACATACAGGACGCGGGGGACACCCTGCTGCATCTGGAAAAGCAGCTGAAGAAGGCGGAAAAGGCCGCCCGTCAGGCGGCGGAGAGCCTGTCCCAGGCCCGGCATCAGGCGGCCCAGCGGCTGGAGGAGCAGATCCTCACAGAGCTGCGACAGCTGGACATGGGCAGAATTCGGTTTGCCATCCGCTTTACGGAGCAGGCCCTGGCGGAAAACGGCATGGACCAGGTGCGGTTCCTGATGTCCGCCAACGTGGGCGAGGAGCTGCGCCCCATCCACAAGATCGCCTCCGGCGGCGAGCTGGCCCGCATCATGCTGGCCATGAAGAACGTCCTGTCGGAGCAGGATCAGGTGGGCACCATGGTGTTCGACGAGGTGGACACCGGCGTGTCCGGCCGGGCCGCCCAGAAGGTGGCCGAGAAAATGGCCCGCATCAGCCGCACCAAGCAGGTGCTGTGCGTGACCCATCTGCCCCAGCTGGCCGCCATGGCCGACACCCACTTCTCCGTGGAAAAGGGGGAGCAGGGGGGACGTACCTTTACCCGGGTGGTGCAGCTGGACCGTGCCCGGCGGCAGCAGGAGCTGGCCCGTCTCACCGGCGGGGCCTCCATCTCCGCCACCATGCTGGAGGGGGCCGGGGAGCTGCTGGACCAGGCGGAAAAATTCAAGAAAACCTTGGCCTGACCCGTTGACAACCGGGGACGGACACGCTATAATGTGCCTAACTTCATATGCAACAGCGATGAAGGGAAGAAGTATCCGGCCAGTCTGCCTGCAAAGAGAGCCCCTGTGCGGTGAAAAGGGGAGAGGCGGCGGCGGGAGAATACATCCCGGAGCAGCCTTCTGAACGGCTCGATGCCTATTAGGAATGTGTCGGGTTCGCCCGTTACAGCGATAGGGTGTTGCTGCACCCGATGAGGCCGCACGCCGCGAGGCGGCGGCGAAGCTGAGGTGGTACCGCGATTTTTGTCGCCCTCTGTCAATCTGACAGGGGGCGTTTTTTTGCCCCCTGTACGCCCAAAATATCGGAAAGGAATCAGAACAACATGGGAATTTATGAAGAACTGGTGGCCCGGGGACTGATCGCCCAGGTCACCAACGAGGATGAGATCCGCGAGATGATCAACAACGGCAAGGCCACGTTCTATATCGGCTTTGACTGCACGGCGGACTCCCTGACGGCGGGCCATTTCATGGCCCTGACCCTGATGAAGCGCCTGCAGATGGCGGGCAACAAGCCCATCGCCCTGATCGGCGGCGGCACCACCATGATCGGCGACCCCTCCGGCCGCACGGACATGCGCAAGATGCTCACCAAGGAGGACATCGACCACAACGCCGCCTGCTTCAAGCGGCAGATGGAGCGGTTCATCGACTTCGGCGAGGGCAAGGCCATCATGCTCAACAACGCCGACTGGCTGCTGAAGCTGAACTATGTGGACCTGCTGCGGGAGGTGGGCGCCTGCTTCTCTGTCAACAATATGCTGCGGGCCGAGTGCTACAAGCAGCGCATGGAGAAGGGCCTGAGTTTCCTGGAGTTCAACTATATGATCATGCAGAGCTACGACTTTTACTACATGTTCCAGCACAACGGCTGCAACATGCAGTTCGGCGGCAACGACCAGTGGAGCAATATGCTGGGCGGCACGGAGCTGATTCGCCGGAAGCTGGGCAAGGACGCCCACGCCATGACCATCACCCTGCTGACGGACTCCCAGGGCAACAAGATGGGCAAGACCGCCGGCAACGCCGTGTGGCTGGACCCCAACAAGACCAGTCCCTTCGAGTTCTATCAGTACTGGCGCAACGTAGGCGATGCGGACGTGCTCAAGTGCATCCGGATGCTGACCTTCCTGCCTCTGGAGCAGATCGACGAGATGGCCGACTGGGAGGGGGCAAAGCTCAACGAGGCCAAGGACATCCTGGCCTATGAGCTGACCAAGCTGGTCCACGGCCAGGACGAGGCCGAGAAGGCCCGCCAGGCGGCTCGGGCTCTGTTCGGCGGCGGTGCCAATGCCCAGGATATGCCCACCACTGAGCTTACCGGCGACGACCTGGGCAGCGGCGAGATCAACGTGCTGAACCTGCTGGTCCGGTGCGGCCTGTGCGCCAGCAAGGGCGAGGCCCGGCGGCTGGTGCAGCAGGGCGGCATCACCGTGGGGGACAAGAAGGTGGATTCCATCGACGCGTCCTTCGGCTGCCAGGAGTTCACCGGCGACGGTCTGATCATCCGCAAGGGCAAGAAGGTGTTCCACCGGGCCGTGCTGATCTGAGGATAGCCAGCAGGAGCAAGCTATCGCCAGGTGCGTCCAATACGAACGATATATGGGATCATCCCTACATGTTATAAGCCAAAAAGGGTGCGGACGGCGATGTCCGCACCCTTTTTGTATCTTTCACATCCAGGCGTAAGCCGCCCCCACGGGCAGCAGGAGAAGCAGCAGCGACAGCAGCAGGGCCGGAACCATGGCGCACCGGCGGGAGAGGAGCATCACCGCGGCGGCAGACGCCGCCAGCAGGAGAAGCCGGGATGCCAGCAGAAGCAGCACCACGCGGCCCACCGTCCAGCCGTCCGACAGGATGGACAGGCACTGCACGCTGTTGGCCTGAGCGGCCATGTTCAGCTGGCCGTAGGATCCCTGCACCGTCAAAAGTCCCGGCAGCCACAGGACGAGGGTCAGCAGCAGGACATAGCCCCCTGCGATGGCGCATTTCCACCGCACCACGCTCTTTCGGCGGGGGCTGGCCGTCAGCAGGGCATCCACGCCGCTCTCCCGCTCCCCGGCGAAGCTGCCGAACAGCAGCAGGGCAATGGCCAAAAACGCGCCGCCCAGCTCCAAAACATCCTGACGCAGGGCATCCGCCCCCAACAGCCGCTGATAGCCGATCTGATACAGGTACACCTGCCCCGGCCGCAGGGCGCGGTACTGGTTCTGCGCCATGTGGAAGGCGTCCTCTGCGTGGAGCTGATTCCGTATGGGCTCCGCCTCCCGGTCAAAGGTCACAGAGTCGGGATACCGCCGCCCCAGCTCCACAAGCTGCTCGTTCAGCTCGTCAAACCGTGCCTGCTCCGACGCCAGGTAGGCGTCCTTTTCCTGGCTGGGCGCGCCTGATAAAAACTCGGAATAGTTCCGATAATACACCTCAAATTCACTGCGCTCCGGGGTGAATCGGCCGTACAGCAGGGCGATGACGGCAAAAAATGCTAAAAGGATCCACAGTCCGCACCGGGAGATCAGCGCCTTATACAGCTCGTGTCCCGCCAGGCAGGTGTGCAGGGGGCGGGGAAGCGACCATGTAAAGGCCACCCGCTTGCCGGAACCGCCGGGGGTTTGGGCATACAGCGCCGCGCCGCCTATTCCGGCGATCACGGCGAGAGCCGCCAGGAATATCGCGCCAAGCAGCACCCGATCCGAGGGACTGCCCAGCAGGTTCAGATACACCGCCTCCCGGCACAGGGCCTGGCCGTCCGCCAACTGCCACAGGCTGAGATTTCGCAGCCACAGCTGCGTGCTGCCCGCCATGAGGGCGGCTATGCCCCCGCAGAGCGCCGCGCAGCCAACCGCCGCGGCGGCATTGGCCGCCCGGGCGCACAGCAGGAAGATCAGCGCCGTGCAGCACAGCAGCCACAGGTATTTCAGCCCCGCCGACAGAGCCAGCAGCCCGCCCACCGTCATCCGGTAGGGGCAGGCGGCAAAGCCGTACAGGCTCTGCACCGGGGCGTCCAGTCCCGCAAAGCCGTACAGAAGCCCCGCTATGAGGGTGTTGATGCCGTAGAGCAGCACGAAGCCCGCCGTGGAGAGAGCCACGGCGGCGGCCAGCTTCCGCCCGTAGGCCCGGGACCGGCCCAGGCGGGTGGGGCGGGTCAGGTTCAAAAGCCCCGATGCCCTCTCGTGGGTCAGCAGGGTCAGTCCCGCCGCCAGGGGGAACAGCAGCGCCAAAGCGTCCGTCAGATGAAAGGACAGCAGCACCTCCGCACCGCCCAGAAACGCCGCCCGGGGGGTCACGTCCGCCAGGGACTCATAGACCGCCGCGCCCCGCTCCAGGGAGCGGGCGGCAAAGCCGTCAAACAGGCCCATCCGCAGCTTCAGCCGGGATTCCGCCGCCAAGCCCGCCCGGAAGGAAGGATATTCCTCCGCCTGCCGCACCCGCGCCAGGGCCGCGTCAGCGGCGGAAAGCTCACGGCGCAGGGCGTCGTATTCCGTCCATGCGCCGCTGGCTGACGCCCGGTCCAGCCGGTCCTCCAGGCCGGTGACATAGCCGGGCAGATCCTTCTGGGCCATGGCCTGACGCAGAGCGGACACGGTGTAGCCGCCTGCGTCTCCGGCGGCGTGGAGGGCGAACAGCACCCCATTGCAGAGCACCGCCAGAAGCAACAGCAGGCACAGCCGCCCGCTGCCGCCGATCTTCCGCAGCTCCCAGGTCATAGCGCCGCCCCCTCCCCGAAGTGGAACAGATACACATCCTCCAGGTCGGGCCGGGCCGGGGCGCAGGGGAGGGGCGGCCTTGCCTCACTGAGCAGCCGCACCAAAATGCCCTCCTGCTGCCGGGACACGCCGCACACCGTGCCGTACTGCGCCATGCCGGGGAGCTGCGCCTCCGCTGCGGTCAGCTCCCACACCCGGCCCTCCAGCTCCTGCTCCAGGGCGTGGGGGGAGCCCCGGCGGATCATAAGGCCCTGGTTCATCAGAATCAGCTCCCGGGCGATGAACTCCACGTCCTGCACCACATGGGTACACAGCAGCACGATCTTGTCCCCGGCGATCTCGCCGATGAGGTTCCGCACCGCCACCCGCTGGCGGGGGTCAAGCCCCGCCGTGGGCTCGTCCAGCACCAGAATATCCGGGTCGTGGAGCAGGGCCTGGGCCAAAAGCAGCCGCTGCTTCATGCCCCCGGACCAGCCGCGGATGGGGCGGCCCGCCGCCTCCGTGAGGTCCAGCCGCGCCAGGGCCCAGTCCATGCGCTCTTTGGCGTCCTCCCGGGCCATGCCCTGAAGGGACGCCATGTAATAGAGAAATTGCTCCCCGGTGAAGCCGGGATATAACGCCTGCTGCTGGGGGCAGTATCCCAGCCGCCGACGGAAGGCCTCCCCCATGGAGACGGTGTCCTGCCCGTCCAGGGTGACGCGGCCCCGGGTGGGCCGGAGATTCCCGGTGAGGATGTTCATAAGGGTGCTTTTGCCTGCGCCGTTGGGGCCTAACAGGCCGTATACCCCCGGCGTCAGGGTCAGGTCAATGCCCCGCAGGGCCTCCTTTGCACCGTATTGCTTGGTGACGTCGTGAAATTGCAACTCCATATCCGTCACCCCACATCCACGGCGTTTTCAAAGCGTACGGCGTAGAAATCTTCTTTGGAGATGACGCATCGGCCATTGTCGCCCAACGCCCGGAAGAAGGAGCCGCCCTCCTGGAAGGGGCTCATGGCTATGCCGTGCTCGCCGGTGGCACCCACCAGCTCCACGGGCTTACCATCCTGCAGATCGGCCATCCAGAACCGATAGCCCGCTTCTGTCTCGGTGATGATAAATGCCTTGCTGTCCATGACCCAGTAGTGGATGATATCCTCCATGGTCAGCAGGGTGCGGCTCTCGCCGCTCTCCAGGTTCAGAAGGCGCAGCTGGTCCCCACACTGGTAGATATGCTCCATGCCGTAGACCTGCGCGGGGTCGACGCTCATAAGATAGCCGTCCTTGTTATGATCGGCCACAACGGTATAGTCTCCGCTCTCCATATCCCACAGCAGAAGCCGCCGCTGGGTGTTTTTGTAGAGATACCGCCCGTAGGAGGCGTCCTCCCCGTACAGGACCGTGAACTCCTCCGTACTCATCCGGTCCGGCTCCTTCAGCACCTCCACCACGGCGCCCCAGCGGGCGGAAAAGCCCATCAGCGTCCCGGGGACAGACAGCTCCCGATAGCTGCCGGCGGCAAGGTCATATAGCAGGGAGCTGCCCTCGGTTCGGCTCTCGACCCGCCCGTCCGCCTGCTGCTCCGTGATGCGGCATTCCAGATGCAGGGTGGCCTTGCCGCAGGAGAAACGCCCCAGGGCGGCGGTGTAGAAATGATTGTCGGTGTTGTCCCACTGCTCCAGGACGGTGACTTTCCCGCCGGACAGCTCCTTGCGCACCAGGCTTGCGCCGCTGCCCGCGTCATCGAGGGTGGCGTAGAGCACCCCGTCCAAAACGGCGAAGCTGTTGACATTCCCCACCCACGCCTGGCAGCTGGCGTCCCTGTGGGAGCAGCCCGGCTGGGCGCACAGGGCCATGGTCCGGCCGGAGGCATAGTCGTAGTAGCTCACCGCCCCGGCGGCGCAAATATACCAGCCGTTGTCGTCGGTGAACACCGAGCCTGTCCCGGCGGCGTCCCGGTTGTCCTTGGGCAGGGCGTGCCCTTGGGCGACGGGGGTCGGCTCCGGGTCTCCGGAGGGATTCCCGGCAGGGCCTTCAGGCCCGGAGCAGGCGGTCAGCAGCAGGAGCAGCGCAAGAAAGCATGGTACGAAGCGTTTCATTGGATTGTCCCTCCCCAATTGAATGATGAATTTCGCCCGCCTATCACACTATATATGCAGTAGGCGGGCGGCTTTTGTTGCAAATCAACAGGATAGCTACAAGCCGGATTGTAGCATATTGTGCAAAATATGTCAATATTCTTGAAAATATCTTCTAAAAAAAAGTATTGCGGGCAGACACTGCGGACGCGATAGACAAAGCCCCCGGAAAGCAGGGCTTTCCGGGGGGATTTCCGTCTATTGGCCGTATGGCGAGGGTTCCTCGATGATGCTGGTTTCGCTCCAGCCGTTGTAGGCCTGGTGATAGTCATACAGGCTGACGCAGAGGGCCGCCACCCACAGCAGCAGCGCCGTCAGCACCGCCGCGATCAGGATGGTCAGCACCTGACGCCGCCGCCGCAGGGCGGCCAGCAGCTCCTGGGTGCTCATGGCGTCCACATACGCCGCAGCCACCTGCTGGGGCGTCCCGAACCGGGCTTCCAGGTCTGCGTCCCGGGTTTCGGCGCAGTAGGCCTCCGCCTCGCTGCGCAGAGCCGTCAGCAGCTGCTTTTTGTGTTTTCCGGCACAGGGCAGATAGCTGCCGACGGCCCGGACATATCGGTTGACCTGCCGCTGTCTTTTCCGCATGGCGGTACCTCCTCTCGAATGATGGCCGTCACGCCGGTCATCATGGATTCATATTCCCGGATCATTTCCTCCAGCCGGGCTTCTCCGGCAGGCTCCAGGTGGTAGTATACGCGGGTCATCCGCTTGCCCACCAGCACCCGGTGGTCGGAGATCAGTCCCTGCTCCTGCAGCCGGTACAGCACCGGGTACAGGGAACCCTCCTGGGTTTTCAGCCGTCCGCCGCTGCGCCGTTCCGTCTCCTGCACCAGCTGGTAGCCGTACATATCTTCCCTTCGCAGCAGCGACAGCAGGATCAGCGCCATGACGCCGCGCTGGAATACATTGGGTCCCGAATCGCGTGACATACCGCCGCCTCCTTTGCCAAAGTTCTCCCTCTTTTATACCATCCGTTCCGGAAAAATGCAACATTTTCCTGTTTGAAATGTGCGGTTTGAATGCTGAAGGCCCGTACCGGCGGGTATTGGCCGGTACGGGCCGTTAATCGTTATGAAGGCTTATCCGGTGATTTTCCGGCTGCTCAGCATGTACCCCAGCGCACCCAGGAGCAGCAGCCCGCCGCACAGGGCAAAGCACCAGCCGATCCCCAAGGCGGCCAGCAGGGAGGAGGCAAACGGGACGCGATCTCCGCCAGATTCACGCCGATGTTCATGGCGGACAGGGCGGCGGCCCGGTCGCGGCCTGCGTCCAGCCGGTCGATCAGGTGGTTCTGCCGCTCCTCCAGATAGAAGGACGCCAGGTCCAGCAGCAGCGGCAGCAGTACCATCAGCGGCACCGCTGCCCAGGGGGTCCGCAGCCATCCGAAGGCCGCCAGTCCGCCGCCGCACAGACTCATGCCGTCATAGGCGTCCATTTTCCGGAGGCCATTCGGTGCCTTTCCGGCGCCCCTTCATTTTCCGGTGGCACCCCGTTTTTTCACAAAAAGCACCACGGCGGCGATCAATGCCAGCCCCGCGGCGAGCACCAAAAGCTTCTTATTCATTGTATATCTCCTTAAATAGTGTGTGTTTTCGTATTCTTTCACTGGGAGGCCTGATACCTTCGCACTCCCAAAACCGGATTCTACATGATCACTTCTCCTGTTATATTGATTTTGTGCATCATTCCGGATGCCTAACTAATATTCATTAGCTTTACTATGATCCGCTGGCTGCGTCTTGTCAAGAGGGCCGCGCACTTTTTTGCCGATTCTCTCCCAAAAACCGGGGAGTTGAAATACTCTGCCGGATTTGCTATAATAGGCCCCGTGAAATAAGAAGCATCCGGCAAAACGGATGTCTGTCTGTTTAAGGAGAAGCTATGTTCAAAGTAATTAAAAAAGAGGGCCGGGCCCGGCGGGGCGAGTTCCGCTGCGCCCACGGCGGCACGGTGCAGACGCCGGTATTCATGAACGTGGGCACCCAGGCCGCCATCAAGGGCGGCGTGGACGCCTTCGACCTCCACGACCTGGGCTGCCAGATCGAGCTGTCCAACACCTATCACCTGCATCTGCGCCCCGGCGACGACGTGGTGCGGCAGATGGGCGGCCTGCACCGGTTCATGAACTGGGACGGTCCCATCCTCACGGACTCCGGCGGCTTCCAGGTGTTCTCCCTGGCCAGCCTGCGGAAGATCACCGAGGAGGGCGTCACCTTTGCCAGCCATCTGGACGGCCACCGCATCTTCATGGGGCCGGAGGAGAGCATGCGCATCCAGTCCAACCTTGGCTCCGATATCGCCATGGCCTTTGACGAGTGCGTGGAAAACCCGGCGCAGTACGACTATGCCAAGGCCAGCTGTGAGCGCACCCTGCGGTGGCTGCAGCGGTGCAAGGCGGAGCATGACCGGCTCAACGCCCTGCCGGACGCCGTGAACCCCCATCAGATGCTGTTCGGCATCAACCAGGGGGCCACCTATGAGGACCTGCGGATCTGGCACATGCAGCAGATCGCCAAAATCGACTGCGACGGCTTCGCCATCGGCGGCCTGGCGGTGGGGGAGCCCACCGAGGTCATGTACCGCATCATTGAGGCGGTGGAGCCCTATATGCCCGCCCACAAGCCCCGGTATCTCATGGGCGTGGGCACGCCCAGCAACATCATCGAGGGGGTGGCCCGGGGCGTGGACTTCTTCGACTGCGTCATGCCCGCCCGCAACGCCCGCCACGGCAAGCTCTTTACCTGGCAGGGGGCCATGAACATCGAAAACGCCAAGTACAAGCTGGACGACCGGCCCATCGACCCGGAGTGCGACTGCCCAGTGTGCCGCCGGTTCAGCCGGGCCTATGTCCGCCACCTGTTTGCGGCGGAGGAGATCCTGGCCCTGCGCCTGGCGGTGATGCACAATCTGTATTTTTACAACAAGCTGGCCCAGCGCATCCGCGACAGCCTGGATGCCGGCTGTTTTGAGGACTTCCGCCGGGAGTACAGCGAGAAGCTCAGCCGCCGTATCTGACGGCTTCAGCTTGTCAAAAAAGTCTTTTTGACAAGCTGTGTGCGGTTTTTCAGAACTTCAGAAAGTTCTGAAAAACCTGTGATTGCAAACGAAAGACACCCCTGATGGGTTTCTTTCGTAACTATCTTCCTTTCCGATGGCGGAAGTTTTTCGGGTTTTTCGACAGTCTTGGCTTTTCCGCGGTTTTCTGAAAAAACTTGCCTGTCCCCCTTGCCAAACAGGGAGAAGTTATTGTATAATAACACTATATTCGTGAAAAAGGAGTTTTTGTCCCATGATTGAATTTGCCTATGCCGCCACCACGCCCGGCAATACTCCCGCTGCTGGCGGCGGTATGTCTTCTATCGTGCTGATCGTCCTGATGGTGGCCATTTTCTACTTCATGCTGATCCGTCCGGAGAGCAAGCGGAAAAAGCAGGCCGAGGAAATGCGCAGCTCCCTGCAGAAGGGCGACTGGCTGACCACCATTGGCGGCGTGTATGGCCGCGTCGTGGCCATCACCGACCGCACCGTGGTCATTGAGACCAGCGAGGACCGGGTCCGCATCGAGTTCCTGAAGTCCGCCATCGGCTCCGTGGGTACCTTGGATGAGCAGGCCGCCGCCGCGCAGCGGGGCAGCCGCAAGGCCAAGAAGGGCGCCGAGGCCGAGAAGCCTGTCGAGGCTCCCGTGGAGGCTCCCGCCGAGGAGACTCCCGCCGAGACCGAGAAGGCCGAGGACCAGGAGTAATTTTCCTTCATAAAAAAACCTCCCCTGCATACGCTTAGAAAAAAGCGGGCAAGGGGAGGTCTTTTTATGTCTGCACTGGGGGCTGTTCTGGGAAAGCGGACCTGGCTGGGGGCGGGCGCTATCCTGCTGCTGTCTCTTATACACATCTCCGAGCCCACGAGACGGAGCTACATCTCG
>ENA-OYXS01000227-OYXS01000227.1-human-gut-metagenome-genome-assembly--contig:-NODE-227-length-23675-cov-6.368925_pt1 | contig 23675 bp, 26 predicted proteins | sample MGYA00243240_ERZ653429 | MGnify/ENA primary metagenome ERZ653429 (study PRJEB26926, sample SAMN06164958) | human gut metagenome | biome: ENVO:00009003; feature: ENVO:2100002; material: ENVO:00002003... | reverse complement strand
ATCTGAGAGGAGCTGTCCTTAGTACGAGAGGACCGGGATGGACGGGCCGCTGGTGCATCGGTTAGACTGCCAAGTCTACGGCCGAGTAGCCAAGCCCGGAAGGGATAAACGCTGAAGGCATCTAAGCGTGAAGCCCCCCTTAAGATGAGATATCCCATTCGAAAGAAGTAAACCCCCTTGAAGACGACGAGGTAGATAGGGCAGAGGTGGAAGTGCAGCAATGCATGGAGCTGACTGTTACTAATCGGGTGAGGGCTTGACCAAGAATCGCAGGAAGAATGAATCTCAAGGAAATGTCAACATGTATGTAGTTTTGAAGGTGCAAACCTTTATTCCTCCTTAGCTCAGTCGGTAGAGCATGCGGCTGTTAACCGCAGTGTCGTTGGTTCGAGTCCAACAGGGGGAGTTTTGGCTCCATGGTCAAGCGGTTAAGACACCGCCCTTTCACGGCGGTAACAGGGGTTCAAATCCCCTTGGAGTCATTATGTAAGATTTCTTACATATAATAAAAAGTGAATATGGTGCCATAGCCAAGTGGTAAGGCAAAGGTCTGCAACACCTCTATCCCCGGTTCAAATCCGGGTGGCACCTCTTGAAAAGCCCAGGAAATCAAGGTTTTCTAGGCTTTTTCTTTTTTCAGAATCCTATAATTCTGTCTAAAAAAAGAGTATGTGTGATTTTAATGCCACGCCGTCCTAAAAAGGGCACGATAGAAGATTGACCTAATTTTTCTAATCGATCCAGACTGGTTTGTTTGAATTTGCCAGCTTCAACCATGAGACTTTTGCGGAATAAGTATTTGTTCGCATAGTCCTGTATTTTGATGTTTGAAGTAATTGCGTCTTGTATTGCGACTTTTATCTTCCAGTCATCTAATAATGCTTTCGCTTCTCCTTTGGTAGGAGCATTAAACTCTTTGTCCGGTAGCCATTTTTTTCTATATCGGGCACAGTCCATCCTCCTCTCTTATTTGGAAATAGTGATCCATCCCCTTTGGATCTTCTTTTTTGTTGTGTACCTTTCGTTGTTCTCGCCATGAATAGTTCTAATGAGATATTCATGCCAAATCAGGTATAAGCTCTATTTTAATATAGCCAAGCCTGATTGACAATAACTTTCTAAAGGGGCTAAAAGAATATTTGTTTTCCTATGTTTTTCTTGAGAAACTCCTGAATAGAAGCTGGTGAAGTAAAATATTGCCGCCCAACTTTTGTAACTGGAAGAATTCCACTGTCAAGAAGTTCCCTAGTTTTTGTTTTTCCAATGCCGAGCATGGATGCTATCTCCTGAACGGAGTATGCTTTAAAGAGATTGTCTGTTTCACTCAATATAATCACCTCTATAAATTAGATTAATGAAAGAGTAGACATATCAGGAAACCGTTTCCTATGCCATGTTTCATGCACGTATGAGGTGTTACTATGTAATCATCAAGCTGCAGGCGTGCATTCATGCGACACTATCTGCAGCACCTATATACATTTCCTGATAAGGTATAAAATTATTAAGGTACAATAGCGTAAGACTTGGTTTTGTCTTAACAATTTCATTAAGTAATTAACTGAGATTTTTTCAGATTGAACAGATTATGTACTTTTTATTAAAAATTTTTCTGTAAACTTGAAAAAAGAGAGGTGGGATACGTGATATTTCAATATTTTAATTGAAGTCATATATGCAAAGCAGAGTATTTAAGAACATACAATATATTGTGCATGAAGATTGACATATACTATATCATGTGCTACTATACTGCTATAGTTAATTTTATGCGCACCCATAGGGGGAGTTTTGGATTTGTATAAATCCGAAGACTCAAGGAGAGCAGTAAGGCTGCTTATTCCGCATAAGTTGTTTATGATTGTATAAAGTGTCACTATCTGTCCTTATGGGGCAATAGCGGCACTTTTGTTTTTTCGGTAATATTATCAGGGATATGAGAATGGATAGCGAAGGAATAATTCACTTTTCATTCTTTTTTTATGCCCTAATGAAAGGCAGGATTGCCACAATCAGCTTTGGCTGTTTATGTGCTGTGGAAGAAAGGAGGAACCATAGAGTGTATGATATGTCAGGCTTTAGCTACGATATCACAGATGTCGTGCATTTACTGCAGCTTAGAGTACGGCATAAAAATTCTTCGTCAATGGATGTGAATTGTCCATTTTGTGGAGAAACAAAAGGGAAAATGAATGTTAATCTTCAGAAAAATGTGTTCCGGTGTAATCGGTGTGATGCTTCCGGCGGAATGCTGGAATTACACGGAAGACTGCATGGTGTTTCCAGTGCAGAGGCAAACCGACAGATCCGGGAAGCTCTGGGAAAGGGGGAATACCGGACGGATTATCAGGTGGTTCATGCAGAATTATTTTTCAAAACAGGAGAATGTTCAAGTGGAAGAAGAAACAGAGGAAGATGTAATAGAGAAACAGAAGATATCTGAATTTGTCCTTGCACCTGAAGTTGCCAAAAGCGTTAGAGATGCAATGAGTGCATTTAGAAATAGATAGAAAATAAAAAAGAAGCATCGGATTTTTGAGTGCTTCTTTTTTGTTGCACATTTATGCCAGTTCACAGGAACCTCACAGATTCCGCACAGGTTTCTCACAGATTTCATCCGTATAATCAAAAATCAGATATTGTCAGAAAAAAGCTTAATTGAGTGTATCCTTTTCTTTCAATGCAGAAAGAAGCCCACGCAAGGTGCGTAGGGCAATTTGCCGCTCGTCTTCAGAGCAGTTTTGCAGTTCTTTCATAATCTGATAGGTAGTAGTGTCCGGTTCTTTTCGCTCATCCTGAACAGCTGCATCAATTGAAATATCCAGAAATTGAGCAATCGGGATTAAAGTTGCAAGTTCCGGATTGCCATTACAGGTTTCAATATCCGAAATGGTCCGGGTGGACACACCGGCTTGTTCTGCAAGTTTTGCTTGTGACAGACCACGCCTTTCTCGTTCACTTCTTACCATATAGCCTAATTTTTTCTTGACGGTATCCATCAGCATCCGCATTACCTCACTTATTGTTTTATTTTATCGTAGATTGATAGTAAGAGAAACGCATTATAGTGCATGAAGATACGCAATATAATGTGGATTGCGGGGCAGGAGAACCTACAAAGGAGGAGCATCCATGCTGCAAGGAAAGACAGGGTATTTGTGTAATGATTCGTCAAAAAAATCTTGTTTTTGCAGGGGTGCCAAAAGGGTTATTTATATGCAGTATATGCGTTAATCTATAAAGCTACTGTGCAGGATGATGCATGGAATAAGAATGATGTCGAGCCAGAAGAAATGTGGTTCGGCGTTTTCTTTTACCAAAATAAAAATATCCTTCACAGATGCAGATCTCCACCTCTGAAATTTGGAAACTTATTGATTTCAAATTTCGGAGGTAGAAAATGAAAGAAGAACAAAAATATAATGGATCTAAAACAAGAAATTATTTCACTGCTTACTTGCTGGCATCTATAAGGGGAAAAAGACTTCGGTATCTGGAAAAGCAGCAGAAAATATTATTTGCAGAGGAAAATCTGGAAGATAAAGAATATACAGATGCGGATATTTCTCCAGAGGAAAGGCTGGAATTGGAACAGAAAGAACAACTGCTTATGGAAGAAGCACAGGGGATATATCCAGAGTGGAACGAAATGACGGATATAAGCCTTATAGAAGCCATGTTTTCTTTGCAGGAAGAAGAACGGAAGCTTATTTATCAGCATGTCTTTGAGGAGCGTACTTTTAAGGAGATGAGCATCTTAAATCAGATGACGGAAGAACGCTGTAAAGGTGCGTATTATTGGGCTATCCGCAAAATACGAAAGAGAATGGGAGGAAAGAAATCATGAATTTTAAAGAATTGTTATATCGGGCAAGACAAGGGGATGAAGATGCTATTCTGGAAATATTTGAAATGTACCGACCACTCTTGATTAAAAATGCCTTGGTAGATGGAATCTTTGATGAAGATCTGTACCAGGAATTGACAGCAGAATTGTTGAAGTGCATACGGTATTTTAGGGATGTAGAATAGAATTATAGGAGGTGTAGCGGTATAATCCATACACCTCCCTAGAGCATATTCTGCCATTTTTAGTAAATGGATTACATAATTATAATTGCCAATTAGGCAATAAAAAACGCAATTGAAACAAGAATACTAGACGGGATAAACTAAAATCCCCTAATATAGTAAAAAATAGTAGGAGGAAATTTCGATGGAGATGAACCAAAAAGAATGTGGAATAGTGTGCAAAGAAAATGGTACGGAGCAAATAGAAAAAGTAACAGAGGAAGAATGGAAATTATTAAAACAATATAGAAATTTGTGTGAAGAAAATAAATTAACCATCAACATTTTGATCCAGCGATTATTAGCACACGAGAAAGGCAGGGAATAAGTTGATTAAAGTGGCATTATGTGATGATATTATTGACTATAATAAAAAAATGGAGAGTTATATCGAAAAATATGGAAATGAAAATCATGTAGAAGTCAAAATTACTTCGTATGGAAGTGGCAGTCAGTTATTATTGAATTATCAGAAACGAAAGTTTGATGTTATATTTTTGGATGTGTCTATGCCTGAAATGGATGGATTTGAAACAGCAGAGGAGATTCGGAAGAGTGATACTGATGTTTCAATCGTTTTTTGTACTTCTTATTATACAATCACTAATGCAGGGAAAGGCTTTGAAGTTGCGGCAGAAGATTTTTTATCAAAACCTTTACTGTATAGAAAAGTTGAGAATATCTTAAACAAAATATATAAAAAGAAATTGTTGAATGCAGAGGAAAAATTATTTTTGAAATGTCACGATGGATTGATTACGCTGCAACTTTCCGATATAATCTATATACAAACAGAAAACAAGCTGTTGATCTTACATACAATTCATGGAGATGTGCAAAGTAGCCAAAGAATGAGTGAACTGGAGAAGCGTTTAAGCAAAAAGCAATTTTTTCGCTGTCATAATAGTTATATGGTCAATTTTGATTATGTTGAAGGGGTTAAGAAAGATAGTGTGTTAATCAAAGATAAAGTTCAGAAGTTAAAGACTATTCCAATAAGTAAATATAAGAAAGAAGAGTTCATGAGAGCATTAGCTAGATATGTGGGAAAATGGGAAAACTGAAAATCTATGTCAAAAATATGTTGATTTATACAAAGAATATTGTTGTATGGAAAAAAATGGATTATAGTCCTCATATACTAAACAGAAAGGAGAAAAAACATGGTTAATACTGAAACAACAGAAGAGTTCGTAAAAGAACTGGATTTAACAGAGGAAGAAATAGAAAGTTATACCGGATGTTCTGAAAGAACGCAGAGATGTTTAACTGATTGCCCATGGCCATTTCCAGGGGCATACATTAATGAAGCTAGTTAAAACAAAGAACCGTGTAGCCTATCGGATATGATAGTCTGTGCGGTTTCTTTTTTGGAGGAAAGTATATGTATACAATTACTTTAGAAGTAAACCAAATATGTAATTTACGTTGTACATATTGTTATCTTGGAAGAAAGACAAACCAAAAGATGTCCGAACAGATAGCATACAAAGGATTGGAAATTGCATTTTTAAATGCGGAAAATCATAGAGATCGAAGATTATGGGTGGATTTTGTAGGTGGAGAGGCACTCTTAAGTCTTTCATTTTTAAAGCATTTGGTGGATTATATAGAGGGGCAGGCATTAAAAAGAAATATTTTAGTGACATATTCTATCACGACAAATGGAACTATTTTAAATGATGAGATTTTAGCATGGCTGATTAAATATAGAATTCATTTAAAAGTAAGTATTGATGGAGATGAGGAAACCCATAATAAAAACAGAAAGAGGATTGATGGTGTTGGAAGTTATTCTAATATTATTGAAAACTGTATGTATTTCAAAGAATACGAGAAGAGAACCAAGCAATATATTCAGGCAGCACATGTTGTTACACAGAATAATTATGGGGAAACATTTGAATCTGTTTGCCATTTAGTTGAAAATCTAAATTTTAGCATAGTGGATTCTTCTATTGATGTTATGAATAGATGGACAACCGATCAGTTGGATGGTTTGGCTGATGAATGGGAAAAAGTATTACGTTACTATTTAAAAAGGAAAAAAGCAGGAAAAGCATTTCTTTGGGGACCAATTTTAGATTTGAAGAAATACGGAGAAAATAATGGAGAATCAGGATTTTGTGGTGTAGGTCTTATTCAAATATATATAAAGGTGGATGGGAGAATCTTTGGTTGTGCGGCAAATTTAGAAGATAGTGGGTGCATTGGAGATGTTGAAAATGGATTGTCTAAGGAATGTATCAAAAGATTGAGGAAAATAGGAAAAGAAGGTAATATGTGTTCAAAATGCAGCTTTGCTGTGAAGTGCCAAAGCAAAAATTGCATCATGAACAGTTTGGCATATAGTGGAACAGTAGGTGAACATAATCCTGATATGTGTTATTTTGAAAGGAAAAAGAGGAATCTATGGGAGATATATGCTCCTCAATTATAATTTTTTGAAAATAAAACTTGAAATATGGGTAAAAATACGCTATTTTTATTATAAATACCAACTTATGAAGTGACTGGTAGTAAGTGTTTTATTATATTGATGTGGTGGTGAAAATGAATATAATTAGGCGAAAGAGAAAGGAATTGGGGATTTCTCAAAAAGAATTAAGCGAAAAGTTAGGTACGAGTCAACAGACAATCAGCAGGATTGAAAAGGCAGATATTGAAAATATTCCCTGTAGCTTATTGGTGAAACTGGCAAATATATTTGACATACCAATAGATGTTTTGGTATATGGAGATAATAGTGATTTGTGTAAAAGTCAAATTGAAGAATTATGGGATGTTTTTCAAAAGTTAGATGAGATAAATAAAGCTACGTTATTGTTGATGGGAAGAAGGCTAAATGAAGCACAGATGGAAAATATGCTGAAGAAGCAGATAGGTGATATGAGTGATAAAAATAGCGATATGTGATGATGAAAAATATTTTGTAGATACAGTTGAAAAAATGCTAAAAATTTATGCAGAGAAAAATGGTAAGGACTTTTGTATAAAAAAATATACAAAGCCGTTGCAGTTAATGGAATCTTTAAAAGAAGAATTCCAAATTTTCTTTTTGGATATAGAGATGCCTGCGATGGATGGCATGGAGTTGGTGGATATTATCCGCAGACATGATGAAAAATCAATTATTCTTTATGTATCATCTCATAATGAATTTTTAGGGGTTGGATATAAGTATGATGTCCAAAATTTTATTACAAAACCAATTACACAAGTACAGATTAATTGTGAAATGAATAGAGCATTAAGAAAACTAGAGTCATATGAGCAAAAATACATAGCAGTAAAGAATGAGAAAGGATACTTTAAACTATTTCTTTCCGATATAGAATACATTGAAACCGTGAAACGAAAGGTTTTATTTCATCTACGAAATGGAAATCAGGAAGATGGATATTTTAAAATGAGAGATTTAGAAGAACGCTTGGAAAAATACTATTTTGTACGTTGTCATAATGGTATTATTGTAAATGTCGATTGTATTGAATCATTACATGATCTTACCACTACACTTTATTCCGGAGCTAAAATTTATATTACACGGTCTAGAAAACAAAACCTAATGAAAAAAATGGCAGAACGGGGAGGAAGTGTATAGTGTGTATGCACAGAGTATTATAAAGAATCTTTTTTCAATAATTAATATTTTTCTGATTACATATTTGTTAATTGATAGAAAAAACAATCAAGAGTATCGAAAGAAAAATTGGTATTCCTATGTTTTGTGCATTGGAAGTATTTTTCTGGTGCGGGTAATGGAGAATGGGGTATCCATACATATCGTTTATAATTATATTACGATTGTGATTATTGTCATGTTTATAGGACATTTTTTATTTCAACGGAATATGAAATATTGTATTTTGATAGGCAGTATTTTCTTATCTATTTCGTTATTAGGGCAATTACTAAGCAGTATTTTCCTATATCCATATAGTGGAAATAGAGTATTAGCTGAATTACCAGGAATATACCAAGTGGTGATGATGGTAATTGCAGAAAGTGTTATTATTGCCGGATGTTTGACATTAAAGAAAATTATAGAAAGAATTCCACCGCATTTATCAAGCATTAATGTGATGACAATTTTCATCCCGTTATTGCTTAATATTATAGTTATGGCAGTATGTACCGATAACCTATATAATGATAAAAAGGTAATTATTGGAAACATATGGTCAGTTATTACAATATCAATAGTTCCTATTGTTATGTTTTTAGGAACTGTCTGTAACATAGTGATTTTGGAGAACTACTTAAATGTAAAAAAAATCGAAAATGAAAAAAAGCTTCAAATAAGTGAGATGAGCTTGCAGTATGATTATTATATGAAACAATCGAAAGATATGGAAAATATCCGCAGGCTTTCCCATGATATAAAAAATCATTTGGAGGTATTGAAAGAAAATATAGAGCCAGAACAAAAAATAGAGTATATTAATGGTATTGAACGTAAATTAAATAAGTATCAAAGTTACTATAAATCAGGGAATACTTTTATTGATAATTTGCTTCATACGAAACGATTGGAGGCTATCGAAAAGGGAATTGAATTTAAGGTGTTTGCCGATTTTACAGAGTTTCGACAGATAAGAAATGAGGATTTATGTGTCATAATTTCGAATACAATAGATAACGCATTAAGAGAATGCCGGTTAATGAAAGAAGAAAATCCTATGGTAGAGTGTTTAGTACAGTTAAAGGCTAAAAAAGTAAAGGGGTTCTTGTCAATTTTATGTGAAAATAGCCTAAGAGATTCACAAGTACGTTATCTGCGAGAAAATGCAACACTGGAAACATCAAAGGAAGATAAGAAAAATCATGGGTTTGGTGTCAAAAATATTAAAAGTGTGGTGAAAGATTATGGAGGAGAAGTATCATTTAGTGTTTTAGATGATATGTTTTCTGTTTCTGTGATTATTCCGATAGAAATATAGTGTGACAAGATGGTGCTTATGGAAAATAAGTGCCATTTTTATTGGTCCAGGCAGGGCATAAAAAATGCAAACTAAACAAATTATATGTTTTTTCTTGAAGCAGGATGTAAAATAAAGAAAAAAGAAGAGGAGGCATGGGTATGCGAAAAAAAATGAAACTATTTATTGCCATGGTATCAGTGGGGGCTTTATTGGGAACGATGCCAGTTATGGCAGCGGAACAACCAGAACTTCCAACGAAAGTGCAGGATATTGCGAATGGTTCTGATGAACTTTACGGGGAAGGAGTTCCGATTGAGCATGGCACAAATCCAGATGAAAGATTTTCGTCTGGTGGGGTAGATCATACACATCAGTATATTGTTGCAAACGCACTTAAAATTCTGAGCAATGATAAAGGAAATAGTGCATTCAATGGTGAGCTGAACTCATCTATTCTTATGGAGGCAACCGACTGGCCGGATAAACTTGGAAATGAAACAGATGCAGGAACTTTTGCAGGACACTTTTATGATCCTGATACTGGAAAAAACTGGCTTGGTCAAAAATCTCCGACAGCTAGGACAAGAGCAGAGTCATATTTTCAGGCAGCAGTAAATGCGTATCGTGCAGGAGATGTACAATTGGCTATGTCAAACTTAGGAAAAGGCACCCATTATGTATCAGACTTAAATGAACCGCATCATGCATCGAACTTGACAGCAGTAAACAGCAATCATTCCGCTTTTGAAAAATATGTTGATAAAAACCGTAAATCTTACACAATAGCAGGAAATTCGTTTGGCTCATCCGTATATACAACCGCATTAAATACATCAACAGGAGATTTGATGTATTCCGCAGCAAAACATGCGAAAGGGCTTGCGGCGGATGCTCAAAAGGAAAGTTCCTATGATAGTGCAGGCAGACAATCTGTGCAGCATGCTATACAGACGGTAACTCAATATATGTATAAATTTGGAAAAGAAGTTGGAATCTATTAATAAGAGTTTTTCAGGTCTTGGTATTAAGAATATCGAGGCCTGTTTTTTATGCCATTTAGACACTAAAATACGCAAAATAATCAAAATATATGGCGAGATAGGAGAATTTGATTAAAATTGTTTTTAGTATATTCAAGAAAGGAGTAGACAGATATGTATAATTTCACATTATATATGACAACAGATTGTAATTTTAAATGTCAGTATTGTTATGAAGACTACCATAACCATTATCAGTTGAATGAAAAAACACTTGTGGACTCTTTGGAGTTTATGATGAATTATGGGGATAGAGGGAAAGTCTTGATTGATTTTTTGGGCGGTGAGCCTTTGCTGAAGAAAGATTTAATTTACAAGGCAGTAGCCTATATCAAAGATAATTATCCGGAAAGGGAAGTAAAGTATTATATTACTACCAACTGTTCCATGATGGATGATCGGTTCATTGCATTTATGAAAGAAAATCATTTTACAGTACGCCTTAGTTTTGATGGGAATAAGGAAACCCATGATTTGAACAGAGTTGCGAAAGATGGAGTTTCTTGCTATGAAAAAATTTTTGAGAATATCATGAAGGTAAAGGATAGTGGATTGAATTTTTCTGTAAGAATGACGGTCACAGAAAATACCATTCCGTATATGTTCGAAAACATCTGTTACCTGCATGAGCATGGCTTGGATAACATTTGTATGATTATGGATGTATATTTAAAAATATCTGATGAACTGAAGGTAGAATTTGAAAAACAGGTGGGACAAATTTTGCAGTACTACTTGGCTGAGGCAGCAGCGGGCAAAGTTTTTACTATAGATCAATTTGATGGAAAAATGTTTAATATGTTGTGTAACTTTGGAAACTGCTTTGGCATGTGCGATGCTGGAATTGGAAATTTCAAGATCTTTCCGAACGGTCAGATATACCCATGCGGATTTCTTACAAGTAATGAAAAATATTGTATAGGCAATATCAAGGAAGGTGTTGATATAAGAAAGGCAAAATTAATAGCAATGTCTAACTTTGATAAAACCGATCCGAAGTGCAAGAGATGCACAATACGAGATTTTTGTCATGGTATGAAATGCGGATATATGAATTTTATCAATACAGGGAAGATTAATGTACCATCGGATGCAGAGTGTATTTTTGAACATATCTTTTATAAGGCAATGGTGCAGATTCTTGAATATTATTTACAGCAGCCGATTGAAATAGTTAGAGAAAAATTAGGAGTGTATATAGACTATATCCAGGAGGAAGATTTAAAATTCAGTGAGTTCGGAGAGAAGATTGCCAAGAGGTTAAGTGATGAAAGGTAAACAAAGCCACCCATACCTTGGATTTTTAAAAGAGTATGCTTTTAGGAAAAAGCTGCTACCTTCCTACATTTTAACGATAGCGATAATTGTGTTAACAGCGGGGGTTTCTTTGGTGCGTCCGGAACTGCAGGGAAAAGTGATAGATGATTTGGGGAATCCACATAGTACCAGTTTATCTGCGTTTATGCTCCTTCTGGCGGTGTTCCTGGGAATGTTACTGCTGAACTACCTTATGAATTATGTACAGCGTTATGTTGTGGCTGTTATTTCGGAAGAGATAGCAGCAGATATGCGACAAAAGGTAGAAGATAAATTATCAACAGTAAGCGTGAATTTTTTTGAGAAGATAAAGCTAAGTGACATTTTGCTGAAAGTAGATAAAGATGTTTCAGCAGTGAAACAATGTGGAATCACAAGTATTATCACATTGGTTTCCAATATTGTTATCCTGGTGGTTGTTCCTCCATATATGTTTTCTATCCATAAGGGGATTGCCGTATCCAATATTATCTTACTTGTCAGTGTTCCTTTTATTAGTAGAATCTTGGGGAAATTGATACAGGAAACCAGTGGTCAAGTTTTGGAAGGATATAACAGCATCACCAATGTTCTGACAAACACCTATGATAATTGGTTTATTACAAGACTCTTTCAATGTGGGCAATATGTGCATGATATGTACTTTGAGAAAAATCAGAAATACAAAAAAGAGACGAATCGCCAGAATTTGTTGTACATATTGAATACATCTACGATACTCGTGATTCAGTTTGTAGGAACAGTCATAATTTGGGTAGTCGGTGCACAAGAAGTATTTAAAGGGAATATGACCATAGGTACCATTATGGCCTTGATGAACTACCAGACAATTATTATGAATCCTATTATTGGAATTGCACAGTTTGCTAACGAGTATCATACAGCCGTAGTTTCCTTAAAGGATATCAATGGTCTGCTTCAGTATCCGGATCAGAAACAAGGAGACGGAAAGAAAGTAACAACAGTTAACAACATTTTCTTAGAAGAGATGAGCTTTTCTTATCCAGAGTCAAATAAGAAGGTATTTGACCGGCTCAATTTGAATTTCGAAAAAGGCACTCTTTACGGAGTTCATGGAAAAAGTGGACAAGGTAAAAGCACTTTGTTCAAAATTATAACGGGTGTGTATCAACCGACAGAAGGAAAAGTAGTTGTGAACGACACAGATTTGCAGGAATTAGATATTAACAGCTATTGGGAAAATACAGGATATGTTATGCAGCGTACACAGTTCTTCAATGATACAGTAAGACGGAATATGGGATTACTACATATTGTTTCGGAGAAAGAAATGGATACAGTGGCAAAGTGCTTGGATTTGTATGATGAAATCCATACTTTAGAAATGGTATGGGATACCGAGATAAAGATAGATCCATGCAATTTCTCAGAGGGACAAATGCGGCGTTTGGATATTATGAGGAATATTTTGAAAAATTCACAAATTCTGATTTTTGATGAAGCGACAGCAAATATTGATGAAAAACGAAGAGGGCGTTTTTATAAATTATTGCATGTGTTATCAAGGGAGAAAATTATTATTTTTTCTACGCACAATCTGGAAGAATTGCGAGAAGCAGATAGTATTGTGGATTTGGAGAAGCTACATATAAGGCAGGTGAGTGAAAAGTGAGGATAGGTGTGTTGGATTCCAATGGATCTTTTGATAATCCTTATTTTCAGGATAAGAAAATTGTAAAAATAGACTGCAAGTGGAAAGACCAGGAATACAGTAAAGATACCTTTGGATTTACCCATGCGGAATATGTCTGTTCCTTTATATTAAAGGAAAATCCACAAGCGGAAATTGTTCTGGTACCCATTGTAAGGAAGAACAAAAAGAGTACGGTTCTGGATATGATAGAAGGTATTGAATTACTGATAGAGGAACAGGTAGATATAATTAATATGAGTATGGGAGATGAGTACAAGTATCACAAAGAAATCGAGGAAGTGTGTAGGGCTGCTACAGAAAAGGGTATTTTGATTGTGGCTGCATATTCCAATCAGAAAGCAGAAGCAACCTATCCTGCTTCCTTCCCCTTTGTAATGGGGGTAAGATGCCTGGATATGGAGAACCCGGTACAAGTGCTTCAATATGATGAAAAGAAAAATGATGTAATTTTTTCTTGTGGGCTTTTCTTTTTATATCACTTAGGAATACCGGTGCTACATCCAGGAAATAGCCTTGCCTGTGCTGTGGTAACAGGCTATTTGAGTAACTATGAGAAACAGTATCAACAGGCAATTTTACAGTTTACTTTCAACACTTTGAATAACTATTATCCATATCAGACATTGAAGCAGAAACAGTGTTATTTTCTAACGAACCGTATAGAAGAACCTTTAGAGCAGCGTTTCATACGGGAAGTAACGAGAACAGAGAGATGTGATACTTTTGAAAGTGGAATGGAAAAATTGAGAAATAAAAAAACAGCAGAGCAGTATCCGGTGCTATTTATTGATCACAACAATTATGAGGAAATATGTGAGTATAAAGAGAGAATCAGGATATATGCCATGGAAAATCCGAAGACAGAAATTATTTTGCGATATCCCTTATTTAATATGGTGGAAAGATTGGATTTCCAGAAGAAAACAAATAGAAATTTGAACCAATTTACAGTTTAGGAGACAGGAAAATGTATACATTGTCATTAGAGATCATAAATAAGTGCAATTTGAATTGTACTTACTGCTATCTGGGCGAGAAGAAAAATACATACATGAGTTTAGAAACGGCTCAAAAGGCAATTGATATTGCTGTGCATGAAGCAAATAAACAGCATGATCGGACACTTATGGTTTACTTTATTGGAGGGGAACCCCTTATGGCATTTAATCTGATGAAAGATGTGGTAGATTATGCGAAGAAAAAATGCCAGGAAACAAACTTAATATGCAAGTTCAGTACTACGATAAATGGAACGTTAGTTACGGATGAAGTAATTGATTTTTTTGTGGAAAATACATTTGAGGTGAAGGTGAGTTTAGATGGTCCTGAGTATGTTCAGAATTTGAACAGGAGAGACTATGCAGGAAATGGAAGTTTTGAAGAAATCATGAAGAACCTTCCGTTATTGAGAAAATATGAGCAGGAAACAGGAAATCAGATTTCTGTAGCCAGTGTTGTGACATGTAATAACTATCAATATTATGCAGAAAGTTTCCAGTTTTTGCTTGATTTAGGAATTAAAAAATTAGAATCAGGAATTGATTATTATTGCTCCTGGAGTGATGAGCAGCTACAGGGATTACGAGAGCAGATAGAGAAGGTATTTGGTTTATATAAAGCACATATACAAAAAAATCAAGAAGTAATCTTCTGGAATCTCTGGGAACAATATCTGAAATCATTCCTGATTCCATGTCCATTTTACGCATGTAAGGCAGGTTTGACAACTTGCTATGTAACAACGGATGGTGGGATTTATACTTGTGCGGAACTTCCAGAATTTAAAATCGGTTCTGTAGAGGCTGGGCTGGATGTTCCGAGGATTCGAGAGATTATTTACCTAGAGGATCAAGAGGATACAATGTGTAAAGAATGTCAATACATTAGACATTGTAAAACAAGAGGCTGTCAGGTGGCAAATTATGAAATTCACCAAAATGTATATCAACCTATAAAAGTGAATTGTGAAGTGACGAAGTGGATGTATCATCTGATTCAAACAAACTTAACTGAAAAACAGCTTGAAAAGCTGAAACAAGAATATGAAAGGAGATATTTACGCCATGGAAAGTAAGATGAATGAGTTTATTAAGATAACTGAGGGAGAAAAAGTGGCTTTAATTGATCCGGTAGGAAAAGTCTGCCTGGGGGTAAGTAAAAGATTTGCAGACAATTTAGATAAACCAGAGTTTCAGGAAAAGTTATTCCCTGTATGGAAGCAGCAAACTGAATTTGTAAAAGAAATAGAGAAGAATCATGAGAAAATCAATACGGTATATTTGATGGTAACCAGGAAATGTAATATGAATTGTGATTTTTGTGCGATCAGTGCAAACGACAAGCTTCGTCCAGAAAAAGAATTTAAGCTGGAGGATATACAGAATAAGGTGATTCCGTTCTTTCAGAAAAATAAACCACATAAAATGATTCTTACAGGTGGAGAGCCACTGATTAAAGATCAAATTGTGGAAATTGCAAAAGCATTAAGAAATGGTTTAACTTGCCCCATTACTCTGCAGAGCAATGGTCTTGCTATTACCAAGGAATTAACAGAACAACTCAAAGAATATATAGACGAAATTGATTTCAGTACCATGCACATGTTTGGAACACCTGAAAAGGAGCAGCAGCTAATTAAGCATATCGAGATGTGTCAGCAAGCTGGAATAAAGGTGGTCCTTAGTTTCATTTATGAGAAAACCAATGAAAGGGAGTTGTATCGATTGATTGATATAGCTGCGAAATATGACGTTGATGTTCTTTTTAATATTGTTTCATCTGTGGGTAGGGCGAAAGAAAACTCTGAAATTTTAACAGATATGGAACATCTTGATATGAACCTGAAGATAGCAAAATATATATTGAAACAGGGATACGAGAATAAAAAAATAGGGGGAGCCTTTTATCAGAGAATTCAGGTAAGAAATTCTTGTGGGGGTTATGGAAAAGTTATGGCAATTTTCCCGGAAGGCGATATTTACATGTGTCAGTGTATGGAGCAGAACCAGGTTCGAATGGGAAATATACTGTCCGATGAGCCACAGAAAATTTTACAGGAATTAGAAAATTTATTGGAAAAAGATGAAATTAAGAGATTGTTCTGTGCTGAATATAAAGAGATATGTAAAGAATGTGATTACCGCTATATATGCGGTGGACGTTGTATGGCATCAGAAGAACCTTATGATTACCGGTGCATTTTCTTAAAAGCAGTGTTAAATTATGTGTTATTTTATTACAATTCTAAAGAAAATAGGAGGAAAAATCTAGAAATCTATATTGAGTATATGGAGGAAGTAAAGAGAAAATGGAAGGAAAAAGCCAACGAGGAAGAAAAAAGAGCAATTTAGACAAGAAATATAGATAAATGGTATGGTAAAGCGTATAAATATAGGCATAAGGAAAGTCGAATGAAGGAGCAAAGAGATGAACAAGAGGCAAGAGAACTCCTTATTGCAGAAGTAAGCATTTATACAGATGATTGTGGAGAGATTCAATTTCATTGTTTAAATGATTGCTTGGGCGGAGGTGCTTGGCTCAATATTGAATACTAATAACAATTGAATAAATTTATAGGTAATTGCGAAACATGTTCGCAATCCTGATTAAAAAGCGGTAAGAATCCTGCAACGCAGGACTCTTAAGATGAAAAATAGGTGCTTCTAAATTTAGACATAACTAAAAGACTTCCCAGATAAACTGCGAAGAAAAGATTATATGCATATTAATAATCAGGCTATCAAAGGCTTCAAACTCCGAATGTATTGATACTGATGGATCTTATCAGCGACAAGCACAGTAACAAGCTGGGTAATTCCAGCAAGAAGTAAATCAGCATGAAGCGTTTTCTCATTCTGGGTCTTACGATCCGCAATGCAGAAACTATCTTTGAAATGGTTGATTGACTTTTCAACATTTACACGGATCTTGTAAGTATCCTCCCATTCCTGTGAGCCGCCTTCTACACCAGGATAGGCACGAAGGTTCTTTTCAGGAAGAAGATGTACATGGATTGTCACAATGACATACGCGACGTTTTGACTTGTCGGCAGGATTGTATTCCCATTTCATTTTTGGACATACAAACTTCATGGTAGGAAGTTTGCTCCGCAAATGGGATTTGCTTCCTTCACGCCGCATTGAAAGTGATGGATCGTGAGGACAGCAGGGAATACCGTTTTCATTGACAGTATAGTCGGTTCCTTCCACAGAAAGCTTTGTTTTTAAAGGGATAAATGCTTTTTGAAAGCCAATTTCTTCAAAGAGGGATTTGTAAATGTTAATGGCATCAAACGCAGCATCTCCAAGAAACGTCTTTGAATTTATTAAAGGATGTTTCTGGAAAAAGTCAATTAAAACTGGAAGAAGCGCTTTCGAATCGGCAAGGGATTTATCCTCATCCGGTGAATCTGATTTCTTCCCTACAACGATATCAGGATGTTTTTTTAGAAAGTCCTTGTTGTAGAAAGTGATGTCACGAACAATACCAAGCCCGTTCGTAATAATGCCAAATTTATAGGCGTAACAGAAATGTCCATTGATGTACATCTGCTGGATTGCCTGATTGGAAGCCGCATGAGTTGGCATAGAGCCATAAGCAGCTTTATAAGGATCATAGGAATCATCAAGGTTATGGGATCTTTTGAAAGCCTTTAGCTGCTTGATAATACGGTTGGCATATTTGGGGTTATTTTCTGTAACCCATGCTTCAATGCCAGAGGTATCGAAGATTGTCATGGAAGCAAGGTCAGGATCAAGATTTTGGCAGATCGGTTCGGTCAGATCAACAAGATGATCGAACATAGATTGTAAGTCCGATAAAAAATCCTGTTTGAAACATGTAAATTTGGAACCATCCGTAACAACATCAAAACCGCAGAAATCACGCAGTTCCTGGGAATATTTCAGAAATACGATCAGGAGTGTGTCCGTCGGGATTGAGAAAATACGCTGGATAAGAAGTGCCTTAAGCATTGGATAAAGCTGATGTTTGCGGGGTCTTCCGGTACTGGCGTAAAAATGAGAAATAAAAGAAACAGGAACAATTTCATCAAGCTTAATGGCTTCATCAAAAAGCGAAAAGAACTGGTATTTGTCGTTGTTGAATTTATTTTGGCAATCTTCAAAAATTTCTTCCAAAGTGAGTTGCTTATATGTTATCATGTAGGTATATCTCCTTTAGGTGGATTGGTTGATAGTTTCTCGACAACTCTATTTTACCATAAACCTTGAGGAGATATTTTATTTTTAACAAGAAAAAATGACGTATTTATGCGACTTTTGGCGTTTCGCAAACGCCTAATACGATATGAGGACTGAAAGGAGATTGCTATGAACGAAGCGAGAAAACAGGATTTAAGAAAATTAGATACAGAAAACGTAGCTGGTAATATTATGAAGGAATTGAGAGAAGCTGATTTGGTAAACTTCTCTGCTGGAGCAGGAGAACAAAAAAGTTCAAGTGGTGTACTTTGTTCCGTTACAGCCGAATGTAATGTAGGTACAATTGTATTCTTTTGCTGTTAATTTAATGTAAAACAATAAGATAATAAACATATAGTCTATTGTATAGGTGTAAATTTAAGGCTTGAATGAAGTTGAAAAATAGTTTTCTGAGGAAAAATATAGAGATGGAGAATTTAATTACTGAAAGAGAAAAATTCTTATGAAGTAAGGTGATGTACTATGAAACGAAAAAAAAGAATACCATATATAGCACAATTAGGGAGGACAGATTGTGGAATTGCTTGCTTGACAATGATTTTTAATTATTATGGTTTCAAAGCAGACATAGTAGATATTGGAAATATGGCCTGTATTGGTAGGGATGGAATGACTTTGGCACAGATGAAAGATATAGCGGAGAAATATGGATTTAAGTTTAACGCTTATAGATATGCTTATGAGCAAAACAATCTACGTCGTATGCTTCCAGTTATATTGTGTAACGACAGTCATTATATTGTTGTAGAAAAAGTAAAAAGAAATGATAAATATGTTGTAATTGATCCTGCAGAAGGGCGAAAAATATTAGGATTTTCAGAGCTGCAGAATATGTATAAAGATATTCTAGTATCTGTTATGCCAGGATCAAATGCAAAAATAATAAAGAAAAGCCCCATTAAGCTTCAAGTTAAAAAAAATGGATTGATACTGTCAGCATTCCTGTTGTTAGTGTCACAGTTTATTACGTTATGTGTTCCGTTTATCGTTCAAAGAGTAATAGACGGTTTATCAAATAATATTCAAATTAATTTGTATAAGATACTAGCGATTATTTTTTTGATTATGATATCGTATTTTCTTGTCTGTTGGATAAGGCAGGTTCTTTTGTTAAATGTAAATACAGATCTATTTAAACGTATGATATCAAGTATGCTACAAAAACTTTTTAGATTAGATATAAGTTTTTTTGAATGGCATACAGCTGGAGAAATTGGAAATCGTTTTAACAGCATTAATCAGTTGAATGATATTATCACTAATGGACTGGCAAATGTTTTGATACAGGGAATTACATCCTTAGTATGTTTTTTTGTAATGATCTATATTTCACCAAGATTAACCGTATTTATACTTGTTATGGCACTGATGGAAATTGTTATTATGATTGTTTTGAATAGAAAAAATTTATCTAAAACAAGAGAATATATATATTCACAGAGCAATCTTCAGGGAGATCTGATTGACACACTAGGAAATATCGTTGAAATAAAATGTATGGGAATGGATAGGGAAGTTTGTGTAAATCTTCAAAATAGTTATGCAGACTTGATTATGAAATTTAATCAAAAAACAAAAGTGAGTAATTTAATGAGTTGTTTTATATCCATGATTGGTTTAGTGATTCCATTGGCTACATACTTGATTGGAAGCTTTAGTGTTCGTGATGGCTCTCTTTCAGTTGGTATTCTTATAGCTTTTGTAACTTTAGTGGGATATTTTACGGCACCATTTATGACAATTGTTATGATGCTACCAAGTATAAATAGTGTAAGAGAGGTACTATTAAGATATAAAGAATTGATGAGTTTTAGAGAAAGTGCTCACGATGGAATTGTGATGGAGGGTGATTTTAGAAGCATAAAAATAAGAAATATGTCTTATCGGTATAATAGTAGTTGCAGTTATGCGCTTGATGACGTGACATTGGTTATTGAAAAGGGAATGAGAATTGCTATTGTTGGATTATCAGGGAGTGGAAAATCTACATTAATAAAGGCACTGTTGGGTGCTGTAGAAATTAATAAGGGAAATATTTTTCTAAATGATAACGACATAAATGAAATATCTAGAGAGCAAATTTATAAATGGTTTTCTATTGTTACTCAGAATCCGATGTGTTTAAATGCGAGCATTAGAAAAAATGTGGATATAACAGGTGATTTTTCAGATGATGATATTTGGAAAGCATTAGAAATCGCAGAATTAAAGGATGAAATTAAGAATATGCCATTGGGACTCGATACAATTGTTGGCGAGGGAGGTCAGAATATTTCTGGAGGACAGAAACAGCGTTTGGCTATAGCAAGGGCTATGATTAATGAAAAGGAGGTAATAATTTTTGATGAGGCAACCAGTAATTTGGATCAGATAACGGAAAAGAAAATCTATGAAAATTTAAAAGCAACAAATAAAACGCAGATTATAATTACTCATAGATTATCATCTATTCGGGATGTTGATCAAATTTATGTATTAAATAAAGGAAAAGTTATTGAAAGAGGTACTCATGAATCATTAATGAAAAAACAAGGTTGGTATTATGATAGCGTTCGATAATCTTTATCTGGTAAAGCGTTACATAGATTGATGTATGTGACGAATAGGAAAGAACCATATTAAGAGGCTTGTAAAATATTACTTTGCTATAGGAAAGGTGAGAAATAGATATGAGTGAATTTGTAATTGAAACTCAAGAACTAACAAAGATATACGGAGAACAAATCTGTGTTGACAGCGTAAGTTTACATGTACGGAAAGGAACGATTTATGGACTTTTGGGGAGAAATGGAGCAGGAAAAACAACAGTTATGAAAATGATATTAGGGTTAACAGAGCCTACAAAAGGTGAAATCAGAGTATTTGATACTTCCTTAGAAGAACATATGGAAGAAATATTGCCTAGAATAGGTGCATTGATTGAAACACCTGGATTTTATCCGAATTTAACAGCAACAGAAAATTTGAAAATTATGGCGAGGGTTAGAAAAATTGATAAAAAAAAGATTAAGGAAGTATTGGATTTAGTAGGTTTGCCCTATAATGATAAAAAACTTTATAAGGCATTTTCAATGGGAATGAAACAAAGATTAGGGATAGCGAATGCACTTATTCATAATCCAGAGATTTTAATATTGGATGAACCTATAAATGGTTTAGATCCTATAGGGATTCAGGAAATTCGTAAATTTATTTTGAAGTTAAGTAGAGAAGGAAAAACAATAATTTTATCAAGTCATATTCTTTCTGAAATTGAGCTGATTGCAGATGACATAGGAATTATTAATAATGGAAAATTGCTTGTTGAAAGTACCTATGAAGAGTTAAACAAGAAAGCACGTTCATGTATTTTATTACAGGTTTCAGGATGGGAAAAAGCAATTCAGGTATTACAGAACCAGATAGGCATAAAGGACTATGAAATCGAGGGGGAGAATTTAATTAAAATATATGATAAGGGACATGATATTGCAGAATATACAAAAATACTGTATGACAATGAGATATTTATAATGTCTGCTAACGTTCATAACGATAATTTGGAAGATTATTTCAAAAAAATCACAGGAGGTAGCGGAATTGCTTGATTTAATAATTTGTGAACTTATAAAGTTAAAAAGGAAAAAATTTTTTCTATTAACTATTTTTGCTGCTACTCTGTTTCCTATACCCAGTGTATTAATTATGAAACATAGTAATTTTGACTTCAATAATATGTATTCTCTGATGATGCTTACAGGTGAGTTTTTATTATTGCCATGCGTACTAGGAATTATGGCAAGTCTATTGTTTTTTAGCGAAAGAGATAGTAATACATTAAAAAATTTTTTAATAGTTCCAGTATCAAAGGCTAAATTTGTTTTAGCAAAGCTATTAGTGTTGATGTTAATGTCTATTTTTTATTCTTTGGTCGCAACATTAGCAACAATTATAGGTGGAGTAATGGTGGCCGATGTAAATATGGTTTTTGAAAAAAATATTTTAAGTATATGTGTAGGCTTTTTTGTGTCGGTAGCAATCATACCTATGGTTGCAATTATATTGCTTTTTGCTAAAAACCAAATGATTGCCTGTATCTTGGGATGTGCGTATGCCATTATAAATTATGTATTTGTCTGGAATCTCGGAGAAATGAGTACCTATAAACTTGCTCTTCTTCCATTGGCAGCTACTTACCGTTTTTTTCTTCCATCCCTAGCTGTAGTAAGAACACAATATGTATTAGAGGTAAGTATGAAGAGTGTGGAGTATATACCGGCTATATTAAGTGTTGGTGTAATGTCATTAGTAGTTACCATTTGTGCATTTAAACACAAATTCATTCGGAGGGAATAACATGTATTTTTCAGAGCTATATAAATTGAAACGGAACAGTATTTTAGTACTTACTTTTTCAATTATCATTGTGTTAGGTGGAATATCAATTATTCAAGGGAAAGCTAGTGGGGAAGTATCTTTTAATAGTTTGTATGAATTATTAATATGGAATGGTTTTAGTTTGTTTATTCCAATGCTAAGCGCTTTATTTACAGGGTATTTGATTAATCTGGAATTTACGAATGATACTTATAAAAATTATATGATAGTTCCGATAAGAATGAAAGAAATTATTAAAGTAAAACTATTTGTTGGATTTCTATTTACAGAAGTGACAGGGGTTATGGTATCGCTATTTTTATTTGTAACTTGTTTTTTTATGGATACGGTTAGCATCCTAGATTATATACATGCAAGTATTAATATTCTTGTGTTCTATGCATGTTGTTATGTTGCGGTGTTGCCAATCATCATTTTATGTACAAAAAAGGAAAATGGTTATTTAGCAGGTGTTGGCATTTCATTTTTTTATAGTTTTTGTAGTATTTTCGTTGCTAATGGGAAATTAGTGAGTTTTTATCCGATTACTGCTGGCTTGGGGGTTATTAAATATGAAAATTCTGTAAGTGGACAAATTCCATATAATACGATGATTAGTTTCATTTCTTTGTTATGTGTTGCTTTTACATCATTTGTTATATTTCGCTTAGTTTATAAAGAAAAAAATTGATAGTTTATATCTGCCTTAACTATTGATTTAAAGAAAGGGTGATTTATTATGAGCAAAAAAAGTTTGAGAAATCCAATGAAACACGTAGATAACAATTTTAATCCTGCCGGTGATTCTTTAATTGAGTTGCAGGAAGCAGAATTGAATCAGGTTGTTGGTGCAGGAGATCATAATAGTAAGCTGACTTCTTGTGGTATTTTTTGTACATTTACAGCTGAGTGTGAGGGAAGATATACAATTTCCTGTTGTTAAATCCGTAATGCATAAATGCTATGTAGAATGAAGTATAAGTGATAGTTATAAAGAAATAGTTAAGGCAGTTTAGTTAAGGTAGATATATACCTGTCTCTTATACACATCTCCGAGCCCACGAGACG
>ENA-OYXS01000221-OYXS01000221.1-human-gut-metagenome-genome-assembly--contig:-NODE-221-length-23946-cov-5.158344_pt1 | contig 23946 bp, 22 predicted proteins | sample MGYA00243240_ERZ653429 | MGnify/ENA primary metagenome ERZ653429 (study PRJEB26926, sample SAMN06164958) | human gut metagenome | biome: ENVO:00009003; feature: ENVO:2100002; material: ENVO:00002003... | reverse complement strand
GTCCCGGTCTAACCCAGGGGGAGTCATGCTTTTTCCTTTTCACGGGACTGAAAGTCTGACCCCCGGAGCCGGGGCTGCGGAACGGTTCCGCACAGGACGAATTGACTATGAAAAAACATGCCAGTCAGGTCAAGCGGAAGATGCCTGATGACGTATGTATTTGCATTATCAGCAAGGATGTATTATAGGAGTGAAAGACCCGCACGGATTTTTCCGTAAAAGGTCTTTGCAATAGAAACTCCCATTTATTATTTATGAACATCTCTCCTGTTTTTTGGGCGGCCGCGGTTTTGTCCGCCATGTCTGCGCCTGCGGACCAGAAAACCGCCGCCGAGGAGGCGGCTTCCTCCACAGGCCAGTATTCCGTAGCCGGAGCGCTTCGCCTGCCGGAACAAACGACCAAAAGGCATGTGTACGGTATGAACGTAGGCTGGAAGTTTTTCAAGGGGAAGGATGCTCCGCAGGGCGTGACCGGAGCGGATTTTGACGATTCTTCCTGGCAGTCCGTGAATCTCCCCGACGGAACCGAATTGCTGCCGGAAGAGGCCAGCGGCTGCTCCAATTACCAGGGACCGGTCTGGTACCGGAAGACGTTTACGGCGCCTGCCGATCTGAAAGGCAAGAGAAATACCCTGTATTTTGAAGGGATCATGGGGAAGAGCGAGATATGGGTGAACGGCGAGAAGGCCGCCGAACATTTCGGCGGGTATCTCCCCGTCATCGTGAATCTGGACAAGTGGCTGAAGCCGGGCCAGAAGAACGTCATCGTCGTGAAGGCGGACAATTCCAACGACAGCTCCTATCCTCCCGGAAAGCCCCAGGAGAGTCTGGATTTTGCCTATTTCGGCGGCATTTACCGTGATGCGTACCTGATTTCTACGGGCCCCGTTTATATTACGGACCCGAATGAAGCGGGAACCGTGGCCGGCGGCGGCATCTTTTTCCGGACGGAATCCCTTGATCCTCGTACCCGGAAGGGAAAGGTGGGGGTGAAGGTGCAGGTAGCCAACAATACGGACAAGGAGCAGAAAGTGCGCGTGCAGGCGCTGATGACGGACCCCAAGGGCGTGGACCCCGTGGGGGAGACGGCCCCCCTCGTGATTCCGCCGCATTCCACGGGTGAAGTGGATATTCCTCTGGTGATTTCCAATGTCAGGCCGTGGTCTCCGGATAATCCCAATTTGTACACGCTGAGCGTAGAGGTCTGGAAGGCCGCCGGAGGGGCGGATGCCAAGAATCCGGCCCATTTGCTGGACAACCGCTCCATGAGGGTGGGCGTGCGGACTGTGGAAATTACGGAAAAAGGGCTGGTACTGAACGGTTCCCTGTTCCCGGAAAAATTGATCGGGGGCAACAGGCACCAGGATTTCGCCCGGCTGGGCAATGCCGTGCCCAACAACCTGCAATGGCAGGATGCCGTGAAGCTGAGAAAGGCGGGTATGCGTGTTATCCGCAGCGCCCATTACCCCCAGGACCCGGCTTTCATGGATGCCTGCGATCGGCTGGGACTGTTTGTGATCGTCGCTACGCCGGGATGGCAGTTCTGGGGCAAAGGGCCTTTTGCGGACCGGGTGTACGACGATGTGCGCCAGATGGTGCGCCGCGACCGGAACCACCCCTCCGTAATGATGTGGGAGCCCATTCTCAATGAGACCCATTATCCGAAAGATTTTGCCAAGAAGGTCCGCGACCTGGTGCATGAGGAATACCCGTATCCGGGGTGCTATACCGCTTGCGATGCGGTGGCCCAGGGCAGCGAACATTATGAAGTGCTTTATGCTCATCCCTCCACGGGGGACAAGCACTGGTCCATCAAGGAGCGGAAAAACAACAAGCCGTATTTTACCCGGGAATTCGGGGACAACGTGGATACCTGGTCCGCCCATAATTCCACCTCCCGCGTGGCGCGGCACTGGGGGGAAGCTCCGATGATGGTGCAGGCCCTCCATTATCTCAAGACGTCCTTCCCCTATACTACATATGATACTTTGAACGCCGCTCCGGCCTACCACTTCGGCGGCTGCCTCTGGCATCCGTTCGACCACCAGCGCGGCTACCATCCGGACCCCTTTTACGGCGGTATTCTGGATGCCTTCCGCCAGCCGAAGACATCTTATTATGCCTTCATGTCCCAGCGGCCCCAGAAGTCCCAGAACGCACTTGGTTCCGGTCCGGTGGTTTACATCGCCAATGAGTGCACTCCCTTTTCTCCGGAAGACGTCACGGTGTTTTCCAACTGTGATTCCGTGCGCCTGAGCGTCAACGGCGGCGCTCCGGTGGAAAAGAAGGTGGGTTCCTATCCCAACGGCCTCAAGCGCGTGCCCGTCGTCTTCCCGAAAGCCTGGGATTTCATGGAAAACAAGAAGCTTGCCCGCGGCGGCAAGGAAGGCGCGGTGAAGCTGGTGGCGGAAGGCCTGATTGGCGGGAAGGTGGTGACCAGGCATGAGGTGCGCCCGTCCCGACGTGCGGAGAAAATCCGCCTGCGCCTGGACCGGGAGGAAGGAGTGGAATTGTCCGCGAACGGTTCCGACGTGTTTGCCGTGGTGGCGGAAGTCACGGACGGCCGCGGAACCGTGAAGCGCCTGAATGATGAGGAGATCGTTTTCTCCATTGAGGGCCCGGCCGAGCTGCTGACGGATTCTCCGGACGGCACGCTGGTTCAGCCTGTCAAGTGGGGGTCCGCCCCGGCGCTGGTGCGCCTGGGAACGCAGCCCGGCACCGTGACGGTGAAAGCCTCCGTGAAGCACCCCGGTTCCCAGAAACCCGTTTCCGGCGTGCTGAAGTTTGACACGAAGGCATCCGGCCTGAAGATGCTTTTCCAGGAAGATGCCGTAGGCAAGTCCCGAAAAGGAGGGAAGACCCAGCCTTCCTCCGCGGGGACTGCCTCCGAACGGGAAAAGGCGCTTCAACTGGAGTTGGAAAAGGTCCGCCACGAACTCAATAATTTGCGCAATGACAAGGTGAGCCGCCAGCAAAGCCACTTTGAATAACAGAAAGCGTCCGTCATGCTGAGAGAGAAAATAGTACGTACCTGCATGTTCCTGCTCCGGGTAGGGATGGGGGGCTTTTTTCTTTTTGTGGCAGGGCGCAAGCTCCTTCATCTGGACCAGCTCCAGGCGACCATAGACCGTTTCTCCATTTTCCCGGAGGCCTGGGGGCATCCCCTGGCTTCCCTGGGAGTGGCGTGTGAAATCGTGGTGGGCCTGGGTCTTCTGTTCCGCAGGACCTGCGCCGGCGCCGCTCTGCTGGGCAGTGCGCTGACGTTTACGTTTGTGGCTCTCTTTGTGCAGGGGTGGATCAGGGGGCTTTCCCTTTCCTGCAACTGCATCGGGGTGGAGCGGGAAGTGACCAGCTATCCCTTTGAAGTGGCATGGCGGCTGGGCCTGTTTGCCCTGATGCTGGTTATCCTGTGGAATTCCTGCCGGAAGGGGAAAACCTACTTCAACGTTACCCGGCTGGATTTCAGCGAAATGTAAGGCAGGCCGTCCGGGAGGAAGGGCCGGGTTTCCGGCGGCATCCGTTTCCGGCGGAGTGTGTCTGTACCGCCCAGGTGCGCCGGCTCCCGCCTTGTGTGGTTGAAAATCGTTCCGGAACATGGCGGGGGAATCCTCCTTCTCCGGAAAACGCGTTCTTTTGGAAGTACGCGGCAATAAAAAACCGCCTGCCGAAAAAAACGGCAGGCGGCTTGATAGGAAAAACGTGTGTTGATCAGGCTTCCTGGGAGGCTTCTTCCTGCACCTGCACCACGCGGAAAGGCACGCGGGAGGCCAGTTCTCCGTCCACCGTCAGGTCGATGGAGTAGTTGCCCGGCTTTTCAAAGCGCAGTCCCTGGAAGTTCATGATCAGGTTGCGGGTGAAGAAGGAGGCGCCTTCCGGGAAGGCAGGCACCGGAAAATTGATCTTGATGGGCATGCGTTCCTTGTCCAGCGGCGTGCCGTCGGCGTCAACGATGCTCAGGCCCAGTTCATGGTTGCCTTCGTCTTCAGGGGTGAGGCAGATGCGGAGGGCAACGGCGCAAACGGGATGCACTACCGGGAACTGGCGGGCAACCAGGGAGTCGAACCCGCCCTGGATGCAAAGCTTGCCCTGGTAATCGGCGGCGAAGTCACAAAGAGTAGAAACTAAAATATCCATGTCGTGATAATGTTGGTGTATTTTGGCCCGCTTCCATTTGGAAAGCGAGGAACATTGGACAGAACTATACTTACGCCGGACCTATTGCAAGATAAAGGTGCAGAAAATATTGTCATTTCTCCGGGAAAGGCCGGTTCCGCTTGAGGTGGTGCTGGAATCCCTGTACTACTGGTGCAGGCAACGCGTTCCCTGGCATGATCCGATGGTTTTTTGACATACCCTCCAAGCTGATCCACTGGAGGTTGAATCTGGTCAGGACGCTGGGCGCCTATGTTCCGTGGCTGCGCCGGGACGACGGATCCATGAAGATCCACGCCGGAACGCTGGTGGACCTGTTTGCCACCATTCTGAGCGGCCGCCGCCACTTGAGCGCGCGGGATGCGGACGCCGCCCTGGACATTCTGCGCTACACCTTCCCGGAAGTGGAGCACCGCTGGCTTTCCAACCGTTTTGAACGGTCCATGCGCGCCAGCTTGACGGTGGAGGACGTGCTGGCGTCCGCCGCCTCCGGCCGGGATGAAACGGAGCGCATGGCTATTGCCCTGGAAGTGCTTTCCCTGCTCATCAATACCGGAGACCCCAGAATGACCGGAGAGCTGTTCGACCAGGTGACATACGGGTTGGAACTGCCGGGAGCGGCCAACCATTTGAGGCAGCTTCTGATGACTCCGGATGTGGAGGCCCAGGAACCGGCCTACAGCGTGAGCTTTTCTTCCGGAATCGGAGGGGAGGTGTCCCTTCCGGAGTCCGACCAGGGAATTTCTTTCCGGCTGATCCGGTGTTCCCGCCTGGTGCTGGTGGTCAACGACGGCAGCAAGTCCATCGTGGTCCGGGGGAGGCATCTGGCCCCCGGGGGGGTGATGCCTCTGACCAACGGACAGGTGGTGCTGCTGCCCTCCGGGCCGCTGAGTTTTGAGGATTTCGCCTTTTTCCTGGACTGCAAGCGTTCCGGCAAGCAGGAAGTCTGCTATATTGTTCTGGACAACGGTTCGCTCCAGATCAGCCGCATGAGGTCCAGGGCCAGCGCGGTGCGCGTAAGCATGGGCCTGGCCTGCGAGGCGGAGGTGCTGAGGCCGGAGGTGGAGTTCGTGGTGGACGGCCGCCGCCTGTACCCCGGCGAGAGTGTCAGGATGGAATATTATTCCTCCTTCACGCTGGACGGGGAAGGGCCTTTTTCCATGGGGGAGATGCAGAACGCCCTGTCCGACATCGGCCGCCGCTTCCGCCTGGACCCCGGCACCCGCAAGCTGCGCGTGACCAACATGCCGGAAAAGGCGCGCAAGGGGGATATGCTGCTGACTCCCGGCCTGGCCGCGGGAGTGGTGCTGGAGGTTTCTTTTTCCAGCGCTACCAATTCCGGCTGGCTGGAGGTGGTGGAGGCGTCCATGCCCCTGTGGATCAACGGCAGGATTGTCAAGGGCCGGATGTCTTTAAAGGACGGGGATGTGGTGCACCTGAATTCCTACCACGCCCTGCGCTGCCGGTTTTCCGCCGGCGTGCTGGATGAAGAGTACCACGCCATCAGGACGCTCAGCGTGGAAGGCGTCACCAAGGAATTCCGGCGTTCCGGGCGCGTTCTGGACAATATCGACTTGAGCGTGAAGCGCGGAGAAATGGTGTGCATCCTGGGGCCCAGCGGGTCCGGGAAAAGTACCCTGCTGGCCATGATGGCGGGGCATTTACCGCCCACGCGCGGATGCATCCGCTACAACAACCAGCTTCTGTACAGCGCGCCGGAACTGGTGCGCCCCTACATTGCCTTCATTCCCCGGGAAGATATTCTGGACGCCGCCATGAGCGTTTCGGAACACATCGCCCAGGCCACCATCATCAGGAGGCCGCGCCTGACGCGTTCCGGCCGTGCCAGGAGGGTGAACGCCATTCTGAAATTCCTGGGGCTGACGCACATTGCCTCCCGCCGTGTAGGGGAAATGAATGCGCGCACCATTTCCGACGGGGAGAGAACCCGCCTGAACCTGGGGCTTGACCTGGCAGGCATTGCGGACGTGTTCCTGCTGGACGAGCCCATCAGCGGCCTTTCCACCTCGGACGCCAAGCTGGTCATGCAGACCTTGCAGAACATGAGCCGTGACAAGATGGTGATTGCCACCATGCACCGCCCCAGCACGGCCATTCTGAACCAGTTCAACAAGGTGCTGGTGCTGGACCACGGCGGCCAGATGGCCTACTGGGGTGATGTGCCGGGCATGATGCGCTATTTCCGGAAGGCGGCCGTGGACATGTCCATAGAAGTCTCGGAAGAATCCCGGACCGCCGGAGGCGCGGATTACGTGTTTGAGGTGCTGGAAGCCCCTCTTTCCTGGCATGACCGCCGCCGCAGGCAGCATCCGCGGCTGTGGCAGGAACGCTTTGAGGGCTACCGTTTCCGCAATGTGATGGGGCACCATCATGAAGGGGGCGGTCCCAGGACGCTGTATGAAGGCACGCTGGAGTTTCCCCCGGCCCCCCGGCGCAGTATGATGCAGCTCTGGCGGCTTTTCCGCATCTGGGCCGTACGCACGTTTCTGGGGCGTGTCCGGAGCCGGATGGGGCTGTACACCATGCTGCTGGAAGGTCCCGTGCTGGCTCTGCTGATTTCCCTGACTCTGCGCGCTTCTTCCAGCCCGGAGTACACGTTTGCCACGGCGCTTCACATTCCATCCTATCTGTTTCTGGCGACGATCGTAGCCATGTTTTTCGGCCTGACCGGGGCGGCCAGCGAAGTGCTCAAGGACCGCGCCCTGCTCAAGAGGGAGAGCAATTCCAAGGTGTTCGTGACCGGTTACGTGCTTGCCAAGGCACTGGTGCTGACAGGGCTGTCCGCCGTGCAGTCCGCCCTGTTTCTGTGGGTGGGGAACGCCATTCTGGAAATCCATGAAATGTTCCTGGTTTATCTGGGGACGATGACCTTGACGGCCTTCATCGGCGTGAGCCTGTCCCTGCTTGTCTCCGTTTTTGCCAAAACGGAGCGGGCGGCGCTCAACATGGTGCCGCTGCTGCTGATTCCCCAGATTCTGATGGCCGGGGCCATCGTGCATTTTGATGAAATGAACCAGTTCATTCCCTGGTCCGCCCACCGCACGGACGAACACGGCCGCCTCAAGCCGGGGCGCGTTCCCCTGGTGGCGGAGTTTTGTCCCCTGCGCTATTCCTTTGAGATGATGGTGGTGGACCAGGCTTCCAAAAATGTCTGGGAAAAGGAACGGGAGACCATTCAGGAAAAAGTGGATGAATTGAAGGCCAAGCCCCAGTTGAGCAACCGTGAATTTGAGGAGTTCAAGCTGCTCAAGCTGGCGCTGCTGCACATTTCCGCCATTGGCGCAGAGAATCCGGAACAGGCGAAAGACGCCGTGCGTACCGTCCGGCGCGCCGCCATTGACGGTTCGGAGAAAAGCTATAAGCGGACTATTGACCGTCTGGAGCGGGAGGGCAAAGGCAAGCCTTCCGTCAAATCCTTCTATGTCAACGACCGCATTGTGATGCTGGATGAATCCGCGGAGATTCAGCGTGTCAGCCGGGATACGCTGGACCGCCCGGAAATTTTCCTGGCGCGCCGCCAGCCTCTGCCGTGGGGCAATTCCGGAAAGGCTCCGGATGATCCGGGCTACAGCGCGGACGAAGGGACGGTGCCCACGCCGTGGAAGGATTCCGTGTTCCTGTTCCTGATGGGAGCCGCTCCCCTCTTTGTGACGGGCCGCGTAATCAAGAGACGGCTGGAAAAAGCCGGATAACCCTTCTCCGGAAGTGCAGCCGCAGCTTGATTTTCAGTGGACCGTGGCGGAGGAGGTTGTTCGTGGGTGGCGGTTCAGGCAGGAAAAACAGTTTTTTCATTCTTTTCCATGCTTCAGGACGACGGGCTGCCGGCAGTTTTTCCTTTCCCCTTTTTTCTCCGTGGCGTCCCGGGTCGGGAGACAACGCGGAGATATGAATACCCGCAGTTATTTTATTGACGTTCGCGGAAGAAACACTATCTTAGAAAAAACTTATTTTCCATTATGTCTGCCCGTTTATTCAACAAGTATTCTCTCTCTTCTCTGTCTCTGGCGGCGTTGTCTGTCGGATTCCTGTCCTGCGGAGGCAGCGGCGATACTGGGGAAGGGGATTGCCTGCCGACCGGGAGCAGGCTGGACATGGTCGTGCCGATTGCGGATGAAATAAATCCGGACAATCACACTACTCTGACTATTCAGTTGACGGGCAATGGTTCCGACCTGCCGTTGGCGAAGATTCAGGGAGCGGCCGCCGGAACTACGATTCCCGCTACGACCCACATGATTTACAGGAGGCCGAGTGCGGAGAAAGCTTCCCTGAAAGGAAACTTTGTATTGGCCCAGGGACAGATTACATTGCCAGGTCCGATTGTGGTGATTTTTTATGGTTCCGTTCAGGTGGACATGGATATTACGTACCATGCTTCCACAAAGCATGAAACGGCCCAGGGTACGTGTACGGGCTCCGTTTCCTTCATAAGCGGCATCCAGCAGGGCGGCGGCGAGATCGGTGCCGGGAATCCGTGGTCTGGAACGAACGGCAGCGTGTACTACTACCCCACCGGCAATTGATTGGCCATCTCATCAAGTGGCTCATGAGTCACAGGTTTTATATTCAAAGTGCGGTGGTTCGCAAAGGACTTCCGCGCTTTTTCTTTTACAGGGAAATATGTTGAGAAAGTGGAAAAAATCCTGCCTGATGGCGTTGCCGTGTGTGCTGGCATTCAGCCAGCTTCATGGGGCCGGGACGGATTCTGCTCCGAATGTGGGGTCAGAGTCCTCCGTGACCGTACAGGACTGCTACATCAATGCATTCAAGGCCAAGATCGTGCCCGAGAGGATACGCTCGTTTGCCATGCCGGCGGACGGAATCGTCAGCAACTGGATTCCTGCGGAAGGCCGGGTCCGGAAGGATGCCATCATCGCTACGGTCAATGAGGATGAGATCGAGATGGAACGGAGGGAGCTGGAAGTCAAGATTCTGAAGGACCGCATCGCCAAGGAGGAAGAACTGTCCGAACTGGAAAAGCAGCTGGATGAAATGAAATTCTATTCCTCCCTGTCCAGGGAAGAAAGGCAGTACGCCAGCAAACAGCCGGAGGGAGGGCAGAAGGCGGAGCAGTCCCTGAAGAACAAAATCGAACTGGTCAAGAAGGAGTTGACCATGGTGGAAGACAAACCCCGGCTGGAGTTCCGTAAGAAGGAGGAAAAGTACATCCTCAGAATGCCTTTTGACGGCAAGCTGCAGTACCAGTTTTCCTTTCCGCGGGACGACAGCACATCCCTGTATCTGGATGCGGCATCTTCCATTGCGACCGTTTGTGATGATTCCGCCTACTATATTACCATTTCCATTGTCGATCCCGATCTGACCAGGCTGCCTCCGGAGTCCCTTTATCTGGCCGTTCCCATGAGTGACGGTTCCTCCCTGAAAGGAACGTTCGCTTTCAAACGCGTGGAGAAGAATACTTCCAGCGGAGGAGATTTGCTGGCCTACTTTTTCCGACTGCCTCCGCAAGACCATGACCGGGCGCACGCCATGCTGGGTTCCAATTGCACGGCCAGGCTTTATTATTCCCCCCCCGGAGAAGTAATCCGCCTTAATAAGATCCGTCTGGCCTCCAGTCCGGAGGGGAGAAAATGCTCCTCCTGGCAGGAACTTCTGGAAAAGATGCATCCCGATCTGGAGCTGGTCGTGAGTGGAGAAACGGAATTGATTGTTCGGAAAAAATGAAATTGGAATGTGAATCCGTCTGGTTCAGCTATTCGAACAAGCAATGGATTTTTGAGAATTACAACAGGGTTTTTTCTTCTGGAATTACCATTTTAAAGGGATATTCCGGATGCGGCAAGACTACGCTGCTGAAAATTCTGGCCGGTTATCTGCGGCCCCAGCGGGGGAGGGTGCTCACCCCGCGCCGCGGGTCCCTGACGGATGCTCTTTACCGTCGCAAGGAGGTGAGCTACATGTTCCAGGGCATCAACCTGCTGCCCCTGGCAACGGTGGAGAGAAATCTTCAGTTATGCGCGGAAATGGCCATGCTGCCCAGAAAACAGTGGAAGCGCAGGGCAGATGACCTGGTGGAGAGGCTGGGGCTGGAGTCCCTGCGCCACAAGAAGGCCGGAAGCCTGTCCGGAGGCCAGGCCCAGCGCGCCGCGCTGGCCCGTACGCTGATGAAGGATTCTGATATTCTGCTGCTGGACGAACCTACTTCCGGACTGGATGACGGCAACACGGAGATCATCAAGAAATTGATCAGGGAGTATCCTGCCGACAAGATTTGCATTCTGAGTACGCATGATTCCCGCCTTTTTGATCTGACTCATGAAATCATTGATTTTAATCAGCCTGTATCTCTTTAAGGATACGCTTCACCGTTGGAAGGAAAGGCCGGCCAGCCCTCTTTCCCGCGTGCTAGTCGCGTTTTTTCTTTCCCTGTGTGCCCTTTCCTTTCTTGCGAATTACGTTCTTTCCTCCAAGATGCTGCATGATGAGATCAGAAAGAACGGTGCGGACCTGATTACGGTTTTTGATACCGTGCGTGAGGGGGAGGCCTCCAAAAGAAATCTGCTTCAGCATGAACTGCCTCTCCTGCACGACTGCGATGTTCTGGCTCTGAAGGATTCTCCAGCGGGGTTTGCCCGGGTGGGGAAGGCCGTTTTCCCCATTCTGGAATACAACATGGAGTCCTGCGCTTTTCTTGCCGATCTGGAGTTGGAGGAACATTCTATTGTCCTCCTGTTTAATCCCGGCAGGAGTCCCCTGCATCCGGGACCATGCGCGGTATCCATCGGGGATTTTGATTTTTCCCTGAATGCCTCCCCGTTGCCGGAAAACCATCTGCTGGGGAAACTGTATCCTTCGGGAGTTGTTCTTGCCCCGGAGGGCGCTTTCAATTTTGAATTGGATTCCCTCATGAGCAATTACCGTTATGTCATCCGGGTGCATGAGATGACCGCGGCCAATATCCAGAGCATTGAAGAGACGCTGAATAATATTGTACGCTATGACGGGAGCATGACGATAGTGCAGACTCACGTGGGACTCCTGAAAAGATTGGAAGTTCTGATGAGCAACCAGATGGAATGCCGGATGGGTTTTTCCATCGGCATTGCGGTTATTGTGGGGATTCTTCTGACTGCCCTGGCTTCCATGGAATTCCGCCAGAACGAATATGTTTATACCCTGATGAAAAGTTTCGGGGTGCGACCGCTTCTTCTGATCCTCACATTCATTGTCGAGAATATTTTCCTGATCGGCATTTCCTTTGCCGGAGCCGTATGGGCTTTCATGAAGACACAGAAGATCGTGCTGGGAGAGTTTTTCAAATTGGGCGATACCGTTCTGACGTATGCCGATATACGGCAGGATTTGTGGCTCTTGGGCATTTCCCTTTTAGGATGCGTGCTGTTTTCCTCCATTCCGGTCGTTTTCTCCGCCTATCGCCCTATCGGAAAGGTGCTGAAATAGGCGGGACAGGGGTGAATTCCGTTGTCCGGGCAACGGGATGCAGGCTCTGTTTCTTACCGGAAAATGGAATGGAGCGGGTGACCAGTCTTGAAGCTTTGCCCTTTTTCAGCCATGCTGTGGATGTTTGAATATCCGTTTCTCAATGACCCGGTCCGGATTATCCGGATAGACCGCGCAGTACGGAATTAAAGACGGCAGTTATGAAGGGGAATGTTCTTCCTTGTCTTTAAAGCAGGCTTTTCCGCCACGAAAAAGCCCGCAGAGGTATCCCCGCGGGCTTTTTGGAAAGAAACAGGAAGGTGAGCTGTTAATTCGGTAAATTGAATCTCGTAAGTGTTCCGGGGCGGTCCGTAACGGCAGGGTCGGCAAAGTAGGGATCGGATACGGCGCATGTGGCGCTTCCGGTCCCCTTGGTGACGTTTTGGACGTTGGTCATGACCATGTAGCAGGGGAAAGCTTCTTCGCCATCCCGGTTGGTATACCAGTAAAAGGATATTTCGCTTGCGGTATCGTCCGCGGGAACATAGCCCCTGACGTGCATGGATGCACTGCTCGGGCTTGCGCTTTCTCCGGAATAAACGTAGGCATTCTGTGCGGAAATCACATTAAAGCCAAAAACATATGAGCTTCCGTCTTCCAGGGTGACGGTTACGTTGCGGGCGGTGCCCACAGGAAGATAGATTTCTTCGGTTTTGCTGGAACCGCCGCAGCCTGTAAGCACTGAGGTGCATAATACGGAAGGGAGCAACAAGGAAGTCAGGAGGCAAAAACGAGTGTTCATATGGATGAGAAATGTCGTGGATTATATTGAGGAAGGGGAGGATCAGTTGTTATAGAAAATGGTGACGTCCGCCGTGACGTTGTTGAGAGTTTGCATCTCCTGCCCTGCAGGCTGGGATGAGATCGTGGCTCCTTCTCCTCCTGCTACGGCATGCGTGGACTGGTCAAATTCGAGAGAAGGTATATCCAGGGAATACGCGGTAGTGTTGTTTGTTCCCTGGATCCAGCGCAGGTTCAGGTGCGCGGTATTGTCGCCCGTCTTGTAATAGACCACGGTGGGGGCACCATTCCATAAGGCGATTTGACTTCCTCTGGTGGTAAGTTGGGATTGGCCGCTGTTGTCGGTGATTAACTCAAAGATGTTCGGGAAGGATGAAGCCGTTATGCCCAGGCTGATGGATACCGTGGTACCGTTAAGCGTCGTGGGGGCGATGCCGTTGCTGCTGCTTCCGCCGCATTGGGTAAGAGAAAGGAGACCAAGGGAACAGCAAGCCATGGAGATGGTTTGAAAAAGAGGGCGCATAACAACTAACTGGATAATGTTTATTGCGCAGACTGTGGTATTTCATATGGTTTGTCAAGGAAGGAAATCGGGAAAATAAAAGTCCCGGGAAAAGGTCTGGAGGGAAAAGCCGGAACTGGAGTTGTCGCAGGCCCTTTCTTTTCTTTTTTCACTTTCATTCCTTTCCCGGACCTGCCGTGTTGGTGCTTGACTTTTCAGGGGCAGAAGTTATGAAACGAACACCCTCATGCTTTTTTTCTCCCCGGTTTTCAGCCTTTTCAGGAGGCCATTCGGAGCGGCCTGGTTGAAGGCCGCATTGTGTTCCTGCATTTGCGCAGCCGCCTGGACTTCCTGTTCCGTGGACAAACATATGGAAAGGAAGGCGGGGGAGTTGATGAACCGGATGGCCGCTATTCCGGATTGGAACCGGCTGCCCAGGAAGGAAATTTCATGGGACCAGGCGATGGCCTGCATGATGGAGGGGAATTTGGATTTGAAGCGTTCGGAACAGTCCCTCAGGACGACGGAGCGTGCGGTCGTCAATGTATTCACCCAGATCATCCCGGGTGTGAACCTGGACTGGATGCTGACGAAGGAACTGAGCGAACTGAGCCGGGTAACGGCGCAGGATGTAGAATATAATACCAACATCCTGTTCAATATGCCCTCCCTGACCCAGATACCCTTTGACTATTATTCCGCCAAATCCGCCGTTTATACGGCCCAAAAGACGCTGGAAATGAAAAAAAGGGAGCTGGTGTCCCGGCTGTACCGCCAGGTGATTTCCTATCAAAATGCGCGTATCAGCTACAGGAACCGGCTGAATTCGCTGCCCTATGACGATGACGGGGTTCAGAAGAAGATAGCGGAACAGGAACTGGAGAAAAGCCTGGACGATATTTCCGAGGGGTTCGCCACGCTTATGGGGAACATGGAGGCCCGGTGGCTCGTCAAGCCCGAAACGATGCCCAGGCTGGATTGGGGGAAGTACAAGTCCGCCGCGCGCCATCTGGACCTGCTGGTGGTGACCATGGTCGCCATGGAGCTGGAAGCTTCCAGGTTGCAGGTGCTGAATGCCAAAATGAAGTTTTTCCCGTCCGTGGATATCAATTTTTACAGCCCCACCCTGTTTTCCAGTACGGGCGGCACGTATCAGGGCTTTTTTGCCGGAGGAGGGGACATGCAGGTGAACATGAGCCTTCGGGAAGAGCTGGATACCCGGCTGACCTCGTGGTTCCAGTATAAAACGGCCAAGGAGAATCATGACTTGATGCAGAAGAAGGTTCTGATGGATTTGCAGCAGAGGCGCATCAAGGTGGCGGCCCTGATGGAGAGCCGGAGAAGGTTCGAGGTCTGGAAGCGGGTGATTCTGAAGGAAATTGAGTTCAAGAAATCCCAGATGGCTTTTTCCGGCAAGGAGTATCTGGACCAGCGGAAGGATATCAAGACGATGTATGAGAACCTGGATTCCGAAACTGCGAAAAATGCGGAAGTGGAAGCGGCCCTGATCATGGAATACGGGTGGTTGAAGTAGGCGGTGCACCGCAGGAAGGGGGGGCTGTGTGACTGCGGCGTCTTACTCTCTTGATGCCCTTCCCGGCTTGTGCTACGGTACAGACATGCAAAAAGTTCGGCAGCCTGTGGGCATGGCGTTGATGATCCTGGCTTTCCCGGAGGCCATTTATGGCGTGTTTCCGTGGGGACTGGCCGTGGCCGGGGTGTTGTTCCTGCTGGGGCTGATTGTGGCCGTGAGGCGTTTTTCCGCGATTGTGTGGTCCTGGTGCCTGTTTTCCCTGGGCATTTATCTGGCCGCCCCTTTTATCTGGATGTGGAATCCGGATTATTTTTTCAGCAGCAGGTTTGACTACCTGGCCCTGGCGTGCCTGGTGGGGAGCCTTGTGCTTCTCGCCATTCGTTTTGCCGTCATTCCCGTGCTGTGGCCGAAGGTGTTCCGCCACTTTGTGGAAGGAGGTCCCACTCTGGAAGATTTGGCCCCGGAAAAGGGAAAGACGGTTGCGGAATTGAGGAAGGGCATCAGGTACAGGAAGGTGAATTTTCTGTTCGGCCGTGCGGACGAGAAGCTGGTGGAAAAGTGGGGCAGGATCGCCCAGAGCATTGCCGCGCTGTCCAAAAGCCGGAAACGGCTGACTATTTATATGATGACAGCCCTGCTGGTCTGGCCGCTGGCCGTGTTTCTTCTTTCCGGCGGCATGGGGGGGGCGCTGGACCGCGACATTGACCGCATGTGGGAAACCAAGCCGTTCCGGGATGGAATGGTGGCGGCTACTCCCGCGGCCATGAATGCGGCGCGGCGCGTGTTCAGGAGCGAACGTTCCCTGCGCGGTTTGACGATGGCACAGGCGCGGGCCTGGCTGAAGACGGACCGCAGGAATCCGGCGTTCAAGCTGGGCAAGCCGCGCTACGATTTTGAAGATGACGAGACGGTCATGGTCCTTTCCGACGGCCGGGATTCCATTCGCCTGGTGGCGGTGTTCAATGACGCAGGCCAGATCATCCGTTCATGGCCGGAGGAATATATGACTCTCATGGTCCGGGATTTGGAAGAGTAGATTTCCTGTGCGCATTCACAAGGAATATTAAAAAGGGAATTCATCGTATCCCCGTGTAGGATCAACTTTTTTATAGAAAAAGTCTTTTCCTGTGCATTACTTGGCTTTTGCCCCGGATCTTTTTTCAGGGGGAGCCGTTTTAAGTGCTTCCGATGCCAGCATCCTTACCGTTTTTCCGTTGCGGAAGACGATGACGTATTGGCCCAGCCTGCTTTTTTTCTCCATTTCTTCTCTCACGGCTCGATGGAGTGCGCGCAAACCGCGTTTTGCTGTTTCGGACAGGTGTGGATGATTGTTCATGGGCGTACTGCCTGCTGGATGCTCTTGTACAGTTTTTTATTCACCACTTCAACCTTTCCCGCCGCCATGGTAAAAATCAGGGGATGATTCAGATCCGAGTTGTCGTAACACATGGTCTCGTTACAAATGGCGAGGTACCGGAATAAATTGCACAGGCTTTTATTATAGCGGCGCAAAATGGATTCCTGAGGAATGCCATGTCCCCCCCCTGGGCCACTTTTTCCTGCACGCGCAGGGCGGAAAATTGGGCATTGGGTATCCACAGATAATGGAGGACTATACGCCACCCGTCCTTCTTCCATTGTTTGATTTTTTGAAAATAGGAGGAACCGGAGAGTGTTGTTTCAAAGCAAAAACTTTCTCTCTGTTTCAGATGACGTTCCAATTCTTCCAGGAATAGTTTGCCTGCTTTGACTTGAACGGCTTCCGGCTTTAGAGGAGAAAGCCCCTGCGCGATCATGTCCGCATTAATGAAGGAGCGGCAGTTCGTTTCATGCATCAAATAGTCCAAGGCAAAGGTTGTTTTGCCTGCACCGTTAGGGCCTGCAACAATAGGGCATTGGGGCGTGCTGTCCACTCCGGAAGTGTTTCAGATTATGGATAGGGACTCAAGAATCAATCATGAATCGCCATGGATTATGTACGTTCTACAAGGTGCGCTTTTGCGGAGGGGTCAGGTTTAATCTGCCATCGCTGATGTGGAGGCCCATGCCGCTTTCTTCCACCATGTGGATGAGGGGGAAGCATGCCTGCAGCAGGTTTTCAAAGGCGGGCAGCAGGAAGATCATGTAACCCTGGGGCACGGACAGGGCGCCGATGGTTCCTCCCACGTGGATCCCGCCCGGCAGGGTTTTGTCATTGTAGAATTCAAAGCGGGTCTGAACAGCCATGTAGTTGTGCGGGTCCATGGACTGGAAGGGAGTCAGGAACAGGGAAATGGTCTGGCGGGAGTCCACGCCCGTATAGCGTTCAATGATGATTTCCATGTAGCCTTCCCCGATGGAGCCGTCAGGCTTTTCCTTGCCGCCATGCAGGCGCACGCCTACGGCGGGATTGGTGGCGAAGATGGCCAGGGCCCCGTGCTGCTTGGGCTGGAGGGAGGAGGCCAGATAGCGGTTGATGTCTTCCTCCGAGAAGGAGACGGAGGCGTCCCTCGCCACGGCCTGCTTTACTATTTTGGGAATGTCCGGGGCGTTGTCCTTTTGGCGGAAGCCCGGCAGGGAGCTCGTTTCCTGGGGTTGCCAGGAGTTGTAAACCAGCCAGGAGATGCCGGCCAGAATGGCGATGGTGAGCAGGAAGATGATGTTGCCGACTAGGGAGAAGGGTGTTTTTTCCCGCACGGGTTTTTCCGGCACGGCCTGGTCGTCCGGATCGTAGAAGTGTTCCACGATGTTTTCGTGTTCCGGCAGATCGCGCAGGTTTTTGATTTCGGCGGAGTCGTTCCGTTCCGGAGCTTCGTTGTCGGATGAGGCGGACATGAGGCGGCGGCGGGGTTACGGAAGCCTGGGGAATTTGGAAAAGTCCGGTTCGCGCTTTTCCACGAAGGCGTTTTTGCCTTCCTTGGCTTCCTCACTCATGTAGTAGAGCAGGGTGGCGTTTCCGGCCAGGTCCAGCAGGCCCATCTGGCCGTCGCAGTCTGCGTTGAGGGACGCTTTCAGGCAGCGCAGGGCCAGCGGGCTGTGGCGGAGCATTTCCCGGCACCAGGAGAGCGTTTCCTCTTCCAGCCTGTCCAGGGGCACGACCGTATTTACGAGGCCCATGTCCAGAGCCTGCTGCGCGTCGTACTGGCGGCACAGGTACCAGATTTCACGGGCTTTTTTCTGGCCTACGATGCGGGCCAGGTAGGAGGAGCCCAGCCCCCCGTCGAAGGAGCCCACCTTGGGGCCGGTTTGTCCGAATTTGGCGTTGTCCGCCGCAATGGTCAGGTCGCAGACGACGTGGAGGACATGCCCTCCGCCGATGGCATAGCCGGCCACCATGGCGACGACAGGCTTGGGCATGGTGCGGATGGTGCGCTGCACGTCCAGAATGTTCAGGCGCGGTACGCCGTCTTCGCCGATGTAGCCCGCATTTCCGCGCACTTTCTGGTCGCCGCCGGAACAGAAGGCGTCCGGGCCTTCCCCGGTGAGGATGACCACGCCCACCTTGGGGTCTTCATGCGCCGCGTTGAGGGCGTTGAGCATTTCATGGACGGTCTGGGGGCGGAAGGCGTTCCGGACCTGGGGGCGGTTGATCGTTATTTTTGCGATGCTGCCGTCGTCCGTGGTTTCATACTTGATGTCCGTATATTCCCTGGCGGTGGTCCACTGTGCGCTCATAGCGCCTACTTTAATGACGGGCCGGACAATGGAAAGCCAAAAGTGCGCCGCGCCGCCTTCCGGGCACATGCCGTCTGATGAGGGTAAAAACGCGGGCGGGAATGAATGGCGGCAGGGATGCCATGAACCGGACGGTTATTTGTACTTCCCTGTTTTCAGAATTTCCGCAATGCGGGGAACGTGTCCCGGATAGAAGGCGGGAAGGCTTCATGACGGAGTTTACGGTGGTCGGGACAGATGGTTCCGGAACGTTCTTTTTCCGTGGCCAGCTGGCTGCCGGGAGCGCTCCCGCCGTGGCGGAGGCTGGCGGCATTTGTGATTTACGGCATGCTCTTCTGTGCTAAATTGAAAACGGTATGATACATGACTTACTGGTGCGCGGCGTGACGGTGTTTCCCGGCAGCGAACATTTTGAGTTCGTGCCAGGAATCAATGTAGTGGTAGGCGGCAATGATTCCGGCAAGAGCCATTTGCTGAAGCTATGCTATACCGTCGCCAGATGGAGCGCAGACGGCGGCAAGAAGTCCCTGCCGGAAAAATGGGCGGAGGAACAGCGGCTCAGGAAGGACCTGATGCGGGTGTTTGCCGCCCGCGGGCTGGCCGGGCTGACCGCCCAGAACCGCGGGAACGCGCACGCCCATGTGGAAGCCGGGATGGAAGGAGAGGGCGTGCCGGAGGGGATGGGCAATCTTGTCTTTGATTTCCGGGCGGGGCAGGAGGAGGAAGGGCTGCACATTCAGGAAATGCCCAAGCGGTTTCTGAATGTTCCCGTCGTGTTTCTGGCGGCGCGGGAAGTGCTGACCATTTATCCGAGCTTTGTCCAGGTGGGGAGCAGATTCCCCGAGTTTCTGGACGGGGGGAGCTGGGACCTTTGCCGGTATCTGGATGTGGATGCCGGTTCCGTTCCCATCAGCACGGATGCGGGGCGTGTGGTGGCCAGGCTGGAAAAGATCATCGGAGGCGAGGTGGTGAAGAGGGACGGCCGGTTTTTCCTGCAAAGGCCGGGGCTTCATCCCATTGAGATGAGCCTGGTAGCCGAGGGGTTCAAAAGGCTGGGAACGCTGAGCTACCTGATCAGAAACGGTTCCGTGAAGAGAGGGTCCGTCCTGTTCTGGGACGAACCGGAGATGAATTTGAACGCCTCCCATCTGCCCGTGCTGGTGAAGACCCTGACGGGGCTTGCGAAGACGGGGGTGCAGGTGATTCTTTCCTCCCACAGCCTGTTCCTGCTCCGGGAGCTGATGATTCAGCTTTCCGAGCCGCGGAATGCCATGGTGCACAGGAAGTTTTTCGGCATGATCGTGCCCAGGGGGGACCGTTCCGGCGTCCGGGTGACGTGCGGGGATTCCCTGGAGGATGTGGGGCCTATTGAGTCGCTTGAAGCGGAAATCGAACAGGCGGACAGGTATTTGAAGCTGAGCTATGAGTCATAAGCCGTCAGAAGCCCATTACGTGGAGGGCGTCCACCGTTTCTGGATCGATGAGGGCTACGTCGTGTGCCGCATTGAATGCTCCGGCTATTATGCACGCCAGGCGCAGAATTTCTGCGGCGGCTGCAAGGAGATGGATTTTTTGCTCTATCATCCGGAACGGCAGGATTTGTGGCTGATTGAGGTAAAGGATTACCGTTTTGACGCCCGGCCCAAGGTGGGCGAGCTGGTTTGCGCCCTGAGCCGCAAGGTGAGGGATACCATGTTCCTGCTCCGGGCCGCGTCCGTGGCCGCTCCGGAGGAAGACCCGGCGGAGGGGATTTCCCTGAAGGAGTTCGCCGTTCTGGCGTCGGGGGCGAAAACGCTTCACCTGGCCTTCCTGCTGGAAATGGGCATGGGCGGCGTCTGGTCGGACGGAGGCGTACTGGCCAACGTCAAGAATATGCTGGTTACCTCCATGCGGTTTCTGGACGCCGACCTGATTTGCGCGCCGATTACGTACCCTTACCGCATCGGACCGTGGCGGGTGACATCCGCCCAGGGAGAGGTGAGCAAGCGCGTGGAAATCCGGAGAGCCCGGAAATTGGAGGAAATCCAGGCGCAGAGACGGAGGGAAAGGCAGAAGGCTTTGGAGGAACAGTCCCATTGGGGAAAGGTTCGGGAAGTCGGAGCCGCCCGGGTTGAGGAAAAAATCCCGCAATGGAAACAGAGGCTGCGCCAGCGTCTGAATGGAGAGACGGCAAATCACGAAGGACGACGCAGAAAAAGGAAACGGGATTGACGCCGCGGTTGTCTATTTCCCCATTGCCGCAGGGAGTGATCACATCTTGCATCTGCTGAGCGGCATGTCTCGGAAAAAAGTTTTATTTTACAATGTCTGGCGTATCATGCCGCCCGATTCATTAACTTCTGTGTGTTGATCGCCTCATGTCTGACCGAATGCCTCCCAATCCTCCTCGTCCTCCCAAGTTTCCAGGCTCCGGAAAGCCCGAATCCCCCAACTGGGGCGTGTGGGTGATGGTTCTCCTTATTGTGGGCGTGCTTGCCTTTGGTTTTTTCACCCCTGAATCCTTTGGCCTGGGACCCAAGAAGGAAAGCCTGGAGTCTTTTGAGGCCCAATACAAGGCCGGCCGGGTGGTCCTGAACGATCCGAAGGCTCCTGTGGAAGTGGTGCTGAGCGAAAACGGCTCGGAAGGGGTGATTCACGCCCTGGTGTACAAGAAAGACCTTCAGCCGAAGGTGGAAATGAAGCCTTTTGTGTTGTCCTATTCTGCGTCCCTGCCGGACCGCGACAAGCCTTTGCTGAACGAACTTTCCGGCTACCGGATTGTGGAAGGCAGCTGGGTTGACAATATTCCCAAGGACGCGCAGAAGCTTTCCGTAAACGAATTCAACCGGATGGCCCTGGAAGGCCGTATTGCGGGGGGCAATGACGCTCCGATGCTTGCGGATACCGGGAATGAGAATGTCCTGTCCGGGCAGCTTGTGGCCCGCATCTGGCCCGCAGCAACGGGGGACGCCGCCGTGGACAAGCAAAGGTTTGAACGCGTGGAGGTCCCTTTTACGCTGGAATTTCAGGGCGACCGGGTCAAGGAGCTGCTGGGGCCCGATACGAAGTTCAAGCGGGAATCCGGTTCCTGGGGCGGCATTCTGCTGAATCTGCTGCCCATCGTGTTGATTCTGGTGATTCTGTTCTTCATGTTCCGCGCCCAGAGCGGCGGAGCGAGAGGCGCCATGAGCTTCGGCAAGAGCCGGGCGCGCCTCATTTCCCCGGAGAAGAACAAGGTGACGTTCAAGGATGTGGCCGGCATCAGCGAGGCCAAGGAGGAAGTGTGGGAGCTTGTCGAGTTTCTGCGCAATCCGGAGAAGTTCCGCGAACTGGGAGCGACCATTCCGCGCGGCGTGCTGATGGTGGGTTCCCCAGGTACGGGTAAGACGCTTCTGGCCCGCGCCATTGCCGGTGAGTCCAACGCTTCGTTTTATTCCATCAGCGGTTCCGATTTTGTGGAAATGTTCGTGGGCGTGGGCGCCAGCCGTGTCAGGGACATGTTCGAACAGGCCAAGAGAACGGCCCCCAGCCTGATTTTCATCGATGAAATTGACGCCGTGGGCCGCCAGAGAGGCTACGGCATGGGCGGCGGCAATGACGAAAGGGAACAGACTCTGAATGCCCTGCTGGTGGAAATGGACGGTTTTGAGAATAATGCCAACGTGATTGTGATTGCGGCCACCAACCGCGCGGACATTCTGGACCCGGCCCTGCTGCGTCCCGGACGTTTTGACCGCCAAGTGGTGGTGAACCTTCCAGATGTCCGCGGCCGCGAACAGATCCTGCAGGTGCACGCCAAGAAAGTGAAGATGGCGCCCGACGTCAGCTTCAAGCGCATCGCACGCGGTACGGCCGGTTTTTCCGGAGCCCAGCTTGCCAATCTGATCAATGAGGCCGCCCTGCTGGCCGCCCGCAAGGGAGTAAAGGAAATCACGGAAGCGGAGCTTGAAGAAGCCCGCGACAAGGTCAATTGGGGCCGTGAACGCCGCAGTCTGGCAATCAACGAACGCGGGCGCCGCATCACCGCCGTGCACGAGGCGGGGCATGCCATCTGCCTGCTGAAAACGCCGCACAGCGAACCTCTGCACCGCGTGACCATCGTTCCCCGCGGGGGCGCCCTGGGCATGACCATGTGGCTGCCTGCGGACGACAAGATGCACCAGCTCCGTTCCGAAATGCTCGACCAGCTCGTTGTAGCCATGGGCGGCCGCTGTGCGGAACAAATCGTGTTCGGGGACGTGACCAGCGGCGCCACCGGCGATATCAAGAGCGCCACCAATCTGGCGCGCCGCATGGTGTGCGAATTCGGCATGAGTGAAAAACTGGGGCTGATCGAATACGGCGAACACCAGGGAGAAGTTTACATTGCCCGCGATCTGGGCACGCGTTCCCGCAATTATTCCGAGTCCACGGCTGAGCTTATTGACGCGGAAGTCCGCCTTCTCGTGGATACCGCCTATGAGCGGGCCATGACCATTCTGACGGAAAACCGTGACAAGCTTGATATTCTGACGGAAGCCCTTCTTGAGTTTGAAACGCTGGAAGGCTCGCAGGTCGTGGATATTCTGGAGTACGGAGTGATGAAGAACCCCCCGGAAAAGGTAACGCCGCCGCCCATGCCTTCCGATGTGGAAGAGGAAGGGAAGAAGGACAAGTCCGGCGCGGCGGACAAAAAGAATTCCGAAGAAGACCGGGAAGATAAGACTGCGGAAGACAGGGAGGGGGAAGACAAGGCTCCGGGCAAGGAACAGGACCCCTTCTCCTATAATCCGGTGGAGGATTACGGCAGTGACCGCGAAGATAAAAATTAACTGAATAGAAACAAGCGAATATGGTATCCATTGATGCTATGGAGTTGGCCAAGATGTGCGCCCGCGCCGCGGATGACGCCAAGGCGGAGAATGTGCGGGTGTACGATCTGCGCGGCATGTCTTCCCTGACGGATTTCATGGTGGTGTGTACGGGGTTGTCCGTTCCCCATCTGCGCGCCGTCATCCGGGACCTGGAGGAAGCCGTGAGGGAAAAGACGGGAACCGTCCCCACTTACGTGGAAGATACGCCCGTGGCCCTGTGGTCCGTCGTGGACTACATTGACGTGATGGTCCACATCATGGGGCAGGAAACGCGCGAGTTCTACGGGATGGACACCCTGTGGAAAGACGCCCCCCTTGTAGAATACTGACCATTCTGAAAGCAGGTTTTTCCGCCGTGCCGCCGGTTGTTCCGCGGCACGGCTTTTTTTGTCCTCCGGGGATGGACGGAATGCTTCTAACAAGATTCCAACCTTGCGTTGAACGTGGAATCGGATTAGTCTTTCAGTGTTATTTATGAGTAAGGCCGGACCCAGCACAACCCCGATGATGGAGCAGTATCTTCGCATGAAGAACGGGCTACCTGAAGACGTCTTGCTGTTCTTCCGCATGGGGGATTTTTACGAGATGTTTTTTGAGGACGCCAAGGATGCGTCCTCCCTTCTGGGGCTGACATTGACCAAGCGCCACGGCATTCCGATGTGCGGCGTCCCCCATCACAGCGCGGAAGGCTATATCGGGCGGCTGGTGAAGGAAGGACGCCGCGTCGCCATTGCGGAGCAGACCACACTGCCCCAGCCCGGAAAGCTGGTGGAACGGGAATTGACCCGTGTCATTTCCGCGGGGACTCTGGCGGATATGAATTTGCTGGATTCCTCCCGCCACAATTACATCGTGGCCCTGTATAAGGACAAGAAGCAGCTCGGCCTGGCATGCGTGGACCATACCACGGGGGAGTTTTCCGTAGCCCAGTTCGAGCACATGGACCTGCTGCTGGACGAGTTGTCCCGCATTAATCCTTCCGAGCTCCTGATCAGCGACGAGCAGAAGGAGAGCTTTCCCGGCCTGTCTCTTATACACATCTGACGCTG
>ENA-OYXS01000217-OYXS01000217.1-human-gut-metagenome-genome-assembly--contig:-NODE-217-length-24272-cov-5.330016_pt1 | contig 24272 bp, 15 predicted proteins | sample MGYA00243240_ERZ653429 | MGnify/ENA primary metagenome ERZ653429 (study PRJEB26926, sample SAMN06164958) | human gut metagenome | biome: ENVO:00009003; feature: ENVO:2100002; material: ENVO:00002003... | reverse complement strand
CAGCGTCAGATGTGTATAAGAGACAGGTTGTTACAATCTTCTATTATAAATATACTATACTTTTTCAAATAGGTTAAATGTGTATTACACAATTACAAACTTTTCCTTTAGAAATAATCGGTAATATTTCTCCATCATTTTTTACTCCATTTACAATCATTTTCTGTAAGCCAGAGCGTCTGATTTCTATCAAATATATTGCACCTCTAAATTTTCTTTTAATCTTTACGTTGTCCCAACAGGAAGGCACATTCGGTCGTATACGCAATCCGTTATAATCGGCTTGTATACCGAGCATATACTCTGTAAATGCACGATACATCCAACCAGCGGTCCCGGTAATCCAACACATCGGAGCAAAACCTTTTTTATATGGACTATCCGGACCTATGTACATATTTGAAAAAGCATATGGCTCTACACCGTTATCAGGATTTTCAGGATTATCGTATCGAATTTTCAAATACGTTTTATAAGCCATATCCGCACGATTTAGTAAGCAATCAGCCACCAACTTAAACGCAACACCATGATTATAAACAGAACCGTTTTCAATCAGCCCCGGAATAAAGTAGGTTGAACGTCCCAATTCTTCAATCCCCTTAGTATATGGAGGCGTATTTTGTACATACCCAAATTTACATTGTAAACGCTTTTCCACCGTATCCATCAATTCATTTCCGAGCTCAGCCGTTCTGATTCCCGCCAATATGGCCCAAGTTTGAGGATTGAGATATATCTTCCCCTCAGCATTTTCGTCTGCCCCTACTTTTTCGCCGCTATCCGCATAGCCATAAATATAGTGATCTCCGTCCCAACCGTACTTTTCTATAGCGGCTTTTAATTCTCTGTTCTTTTTTTCGTATTCTCCAATGAGCAATTCTTCTTTTCCGATCTCGCCGAGCAGTTCTAAAAATTCATTCACGGCTTTCACGGTAGCAATTGAAAGCCATACGCTTTCTCCTTTCCCTTTCATTCCGGCATTATTCATGCTATCATTCCAATCTCCTCCACCCCACAAAACGAGATTATGTACACCGCGATTTGTCAAAAGAAAATCCAAACCGCGTTTAACATGACAAAATACATTTTCGGAAAGTTCGCTATCGAGATAAGGAACGGAAATCCACAAAATCTCAAAATCGCCCGTTTCTTTAATATATTGCGTTACCGTCTCCGGAATCCAAACAGGCATATCGTAATATGGATATTTAAAATCTGGCTCATACATGCGGATTGCATTTCCCGACTCGTACTGATGAGAAAGCGCGTGTAAAATTTGTTTTTTTGCAAGAGCTGGATCCAAGGAAACAAATGCGCTAATATCTTGCATTACGTCTCGAAACCCCTTGCCATAAACGCGCCCCCACGTTTTTCCCAAAGAAAGCTGACGTTTTGTCCAAATATTCGTTAGAATGTCAAAATATTTATCAGGCGTTTCGCAAACAAACACTTTGTTATACTCGTCATTACGATGTTTCACGGTTTCGATTTCTAAATCGAAACGCTTGTTTTTCAAATATTTGTCTGCTACGTTTTTCGCTTCTGTTTTATTACGTTCGATTCCGCAGATAAAAATAAACTCTTTTGTTTCTCCTGCGGCCAAATCCAAATCAAATTGCATTGCCGCACAATAAAATCCCTCGAATACCGTACCTTCCGAAGATAATTGTTCCCGCATCAAACCGACAGGGTCCTTTTCGTCTCCGTACGTTCCAAAAAAGCCCTCATCGTTTACGCTAAAGCCTTTTAACGGAAAATTACATTTTGCAAACATCAAATTATAATCGTCAATTTTCTTAAAATGATCATGCTCGTATATGATTCCCCCGAAATCATCGTCGAAGTATCCCTTTCCATATGCCCAATGTTCGGTAATGTTCGCTTCGATATCGCAGTAGTAATATCCGTCCAGACGTCTCGAACGACCGCTTTTATTGAACAGTCGAACTCTTACCAACTCAACATAATCATTTTCCGGTACGGTAATCGTCATTTCCGTAAGCAATCCGTCATATTCGCTTATAATTGTTTGATAACCGAGTCCTACATGACACTCGTAAACTTCAAACGGAGTATCATAAAAATTACGATTCGGACTGAAAAATTTGCCCGTTTCTAAATCTTTCAAGTAAAAATATCTCTTAGACTTTACAAACGTACGACGATTGGTGTCAATGCAGGCAAGTGCACTGCCTCGACCAAGCTGATCGGTAAAACTTACAACTTTTTCACTCCATAAATAATTTTTCAAAGGACGAATAGGTCTCATATCGGTAATGATATATTCGTTCCCTTCAAAATATCCCATCTTTGTTTTTAAGCATTTTTCCGTTGCAATCATAATAATATAAATTTCCCTCCATTCCTTCTAAATTTTTCCCGACGTAAACCCATGCGACAGTTTTTATCGATATTACATTTTCTGTAATCCGTCCAAAAAAGACGTATCATTTATCCGTATCCATACGTATCTCGAAAGTCCGCTGTCCGCCTGACGTGCGAATTTCCGAGCAATCTCAAAGCGGATTTCTTCCGCTCTTCCATGAAAACCTCCGCCGTTAATCATGTCCGGATTATAAATTGAATAACTTTTGCCGTCCGCATGAATCTTTGATAAATTGGTCATAAAACCGTTATACGACTTTAATAAATGCTGCTTATCTCCCGTCAACGCAAAATATAAATAATCCGCTTCCGCGCGCCAGATAGTCCAAGCATGTCCGGCGCAAATTGCAGGACCGTCCGCATCTCCTTCCCACTGCGTTTCCCACCACCTAAGCGAAGAGCCATGCATCTGGCAGATAGGTGTTTTAATAACCCAGCTTTCGTGTATATCAAGTATTTCTTTTGCCTTTTCAATATATTTCTGAACTTTTTTAACATTTTTACAGTAATACAAAAGAGCCAACGCCGTACAAGAAATCGAACCGTCTTCCATTTCTGCCTCAGCTTCAACGGCAACGCCGCCTTCCGTAGGAAAACTCAAACCACGACAGAATAAATATTCCGCCATTTTTGAAGCCGCTTCAAAATATTTTTCCGAACGGATTGGATCTTTATCCGCCAAAAAGTTCGCCATATCGACAAGCGGAATCATCGGACAACAAACCGTCGTATAATCTTCCCATACGCCGTTGTTGCACCGCTCCAATCGCCCATCTTCCTTTTGATAATTTTCTAAAAGGCTGTCCGTTGTTTTAATGGCATAATCAAAATATTTTTCATCTCCAAAGTAACGGTAAGCGTCTAACAGTAATGTAATACCGAAAAACTCTTCCTGAATTCTATTATTGCCATATATGTTATAAGCAGGAAATTCTTTTTGCGGAAAAGCAAAAATCGTAATTCCTTCCTTTGCTTTTGTTTCATCGGTTTCAGTTACCACATCAAGAAGTTGTTTGATTTTATTCTCATACTCTGTCACCTCAGCCCCGCTCAAACAATTTTTAAAACGGCTTAAAAACCGTAACATTGCAGGAGCCCAACACTGATGCTCACAAAGGTTCCCGTCCGTTACTTCGACGTCCTTCATATCGACCGCATTCATCGACATTTTATACAGTTCAATAATATTTTTATATCCGTAAACCGTACTTTCCGCACCACGTTTGCCTTTATATACAGGTATGAGCTTCGTTTCACCTGCCAGCTTAATTTTATAGCGATCAGAACAGGGCAACATTGTTTCTGTATTCCCCGTAATTTCTAAAAACCCATCAACTTTTCCGTAAAATTTCAATTCGATTTCGGAGCCTATACAACCACCGCCCCTGTCATAATCCATAAAAGGCACTCCGTAAAAAGCCGCTAATTTTTGCAGGCAATCGTCAAAATCGCTGACAGGTATAATGGCAAAAGTCAGAAGATGTTTTCTTCTTTGTGTTTTATACACCTTGTCAAAATTGGAAAGCAGCTTCAGGTTGATAAAATAATGTCCGCCAAGATACGGAGAATAATCCATTTTCCAACCATCCGCGCCCCCTTTTATCGCTACTACTATATTATTGCCGTTCGGTTTAGTCAAATATGCATAAATAATCTGACCGTCTTGTGAAGCATAGGGCGAATTGAAAAGGAACTGTCTCCGCCATCCTCCCCCGTCCTTTTTTCCCATAAAATTGAAGGGAAGATTAACCCCGAATTCCGATAAAATCGGATTTTTAGATTCCAATTCAAATAAGAGCCCGATTTCCTCCTCTGTAACGCTCAAAGTCGTATCGATATCTTCACACCGTAATGTCCCGTAGCTTTCCGAAAACTCTCCTTTTCTGTCAATAAAGGGCGTAGACGAAGGTTTTTCCCCTTTTGTAATGTCGTCTGATATCAATGTGTAGCAAACACTTATATTGCCGCCATTCAATATTTTATCTTCGGGACAACGCGTGTCGATAATTGTTTTTGTCTTTCCATCAAATTTCAATTTCATATATACCACTCCTTATATCGGTAATTTTTACTTTTGCACAAATTCCATCACGTCCTTTCTCCGCCGTTTCAGCCAGCTTCCCTTTGTAAAATCCGGAACGGTTTGAGGCATACCTCCCATTAAAATAGAACGTTCCGACAAAGCTGTAATGCACATCCATGAAGCAGCATCATAAACGTCTATCGGCATGTCATCTCCATTTAAAGCCGCCTTGAAAAAAGCTTTAAACATGATATAATCCATTCCGCCATGCCCTAACGCTTTTTCTTCTTCGGTAATATTTTTCCAAATATCCGGAATATATTCCCCATAATTTTCGGCATTGTTGAGGTATTTTTCGATAGCCTTGTGCGGTTCCCAAAATTCATGCGAATCCATTTTTTCATCTAAAAAAATCATATTCGCTTCCTGAGCACACATTCCTTTCGTTCCTCTTACGGTGAATTCTCTCGAATAATATTTGGGAAGAGTTGTATCCAATTTCAATGAAATCGTTTCCCCGTTTGCACAGGTAATAATCGTATTTACAATATCTCCCTGGGAGAATCTACTATATTTTAAGGACGGATCGGGATTTTTATCGCTTTTTGCAAACTCTTCCAAGCCCGCCGCTTTTGACGCAACGGAAACCAAAGTCTGCATTTTATTACCTCGATTTATGTCCAGTATTTTTGCTATCGGCCCTAACTCATGGGTGGGATAGTTTTCACAGTTTCTTTTTCTATAATTATCCAACCGATAATGCCTGTTTACATACCCGCCCAAGATTTCATCTCTCAAATCGTGGCTATACGCCCCGTGACAATGTACAATTTCTCCGAGTTTCCCTGCTCGAACCAATGCAGTAGAAAGTAATTCAAATCTGTCAAAGCAACAATTTTCCATCATCATGATAGGTGTTTTAAACTCTTCGTAAGTCCTGACAAGTTCCCAACACTCTTCCGTATCGTATGCGCCGCCCACTTCCATTGCCGTGATTTTTCCGGCGCGCATGCTATCGATTGCCATACGGATATGTTCGTTCCAGGAAGAAGCCACCAAAACCGCCTCGACAGATGTGTCCGTCAATAATTTTTTATAATCTGTATAACAAGCAGGGACTTTTTGCTGTTTTTCAAGTATCTGCGCTTTTGCCCGCTCTACTCTGTCAGAGTAAATATCGCAAACAGCCGTTACCTCCGCTTCTTTACAGGCAAGAATCGTATCCAATAACGCACGGCCGCGGCAGCCGAGACCTATAACACCCATACGTAATTTTTTCATTTCTATTTTTCCTTTACTATATGTACTTTATATTTTTTGTTATAAATACCCCCAAACGAACAAATCTTTTGGGGGTATTTATAACATAATAGGATATAATCAGATATAATCTTATGCTTTTTCTACTTTCGTTTCAACGAAGAGATTATCGAAATTCGCCCAAGCCTCTTCCGTTCCTGTACGGGTAAACCCTATGATAAATTTACGCACGTCGTTCAAAGAAACGGCTTCGTTTTCAAATGCGTCTTTGGCGACGCTGCAATCGATAGTAATCCGATACCACCCGTCCGCTCCGTCAACCTCCGCGACCGAAATCCCTGCAGGCAATCCTTCCGGATTCGTAACGGAAAATCTTACTTCTTTGCTTTTGTCGCTATCTGTTTTGTCGAAGGACAAAATGATCTCTCCGGTAGATGCTCCGCCGAATTTTACGTCGAAAGTCATCACCGCATTAGTAAGATCGCAGTTTTTCCAATCGTTTGCAGAATTCAGATGAACCATCGCGTTAGTCCCGGAATATTCGCCTTCGATAGTTATTTTTTGCGAATAACCGCTGTCCGTGCTATGCACCTCCGTATCCTTCTTCCAGGCGCCGTTCGGCTCGTTATACTGCAAATTTGTATAGTCTTTATCTTCATTTACCACAGGTTCTTCGGGCTTGACGTCGGGATTCTCCGCTTCGGCTTTTTCTTTTATAAACAAGTTGTCAAAATTAACCCATGCTTCTTTTGTTTTATCCATACGGATAAAAGTCAATTTCAAATTACGTACATCGGCAAACGAAAAATCGTCGTCTTCAAATTCAGCCTTAATTACTTCGCAGTCAATCGTAATCCGATACCAATCTTCAGCCACTTCCGTAAAATTAATCCCGGCCGGCGTCTGCACGGGGAAAGTTATTTCTTTGCTTACGGCTTCGTCAGAGGTATCAAAGGAAATTATCACGCCTTCTTCCGCCTCACCGCCAAACTTTACATCGAAAGAAACAATCGATTTTTGCAAATCCAAAGAACCAGAAGCGGAAGCTCCAACGTTAAAGATTGCCGTACGGGAGAGTTCATTCTCCTCAATGGAAATTTTTTGCGAATAATCACTCTTTACGCTATGAACAAGCGTATCTTTCGTAAAAGCACCGCTCGGTCCATTCGTAGATAAATTCGTCAAATCTTTTTCTTCGGCTTTCGCGAACATATCGACAAACAGATTATCTAAATTAGCCCATGCTTCTTCCGTTCCCGTGCGAAGAATCGTTATAAAAAATTTACGTACTTCCGTTAAAGAAACCTCTTCGTTATCAAATGCATCTTTGGCGATACTGCAATCGATAGTAATTCGATACCACCCGTCCGCTCCGTCAACCTCCGCGACCGAAATCCCTGCAGGCAATCCTTCCGGATTCGTAACGGAAAATCTTACTTCTTTGCTTTTGTCGCTATCTGTTTTGTCGAAGGACAAAATGATCTCTCCAGTAGACGCTCCTCCGAATTTTATGTCGAAAGTCATCACCGCATCGGTAAGATCGCAGTTTTTCCAGTCGTTTGCCGAATTCAAATGAACTTTTGCGTCGATGCTGGGATAATCGCCTTCGATAGTTATTTTTTGCGAATAGGTACTGCCCGTACTATGCACTTCCGTATCTTTCTTCCAAACACCGCTCGGCTCGTTATACTGCAAATTTGTATAATCGTACGCTTCGCTTTCCTCCGGTTTCGTAGTATCTAACCCCGGGAATTGATCTTTCGTTTCGTCATTATAAGCAACGATATCGTAATTATCAATATACGCGGTAAAGCTGTACATTTTCGTTCCGTCTTCCGGCGCATCGGCTGACTGCACTTTCATATAATTAGCGTCATAATCGTCTTCCTGCTTTCCGCCGGGCGCAAAATATCCGTCCTCGTCAAAGAAAAAGTTTGCCGTAATGCCAAGCGCGCGATAAGAGAAATAGATATGCGTCCACTGTTTCGGCGCAGCCTCTTGAATCAATTCTTCCTTCCAGTCTAAATCAAGTCCCGTTGCTGCATAATTGATACGAGGGCAAAATAGAAGAGCCGATTCTCCGGGATTATATACCCAGAAGGATACCACGGCATTTTCCCATGCCTTTTCGGGATCTTCCTCTTTTGTAATCGACCAATGCTCATCCAGCAAAGTACCGTCGATCGAATTGAAGTTTACTCCTTTAGGATGCGTATTCGTCCCCGCATAAAAAAGCTTTACGGAAGAATTAGATCCCTCGCGCAAATATGCCTTATCATGATTTAGCGTCTTCTGCAATTCGGGATCGCACCAGGTAGCCAAAATTGCTTCATCTACGGCATCCGAACGATATTCCACCGTGACTTCGACAGACGCCGTGCTTTGCATTCCGCCTTTTGCTGCTACTATTTCGGCCGTAAATTCCGCCACTGTATCCAGCTTAAAAGACAATCCATTAAACGGCACATCGAGGAAATCGTTTCCGCTTAAATATACTCCGGACGCCGTATATGAAACAGAGTCATCGTAATCGGTGATTAAATCTTTTAGATCATACGTATCACCGACGTAAACGTAAATCTCCGTTTCCGAAAGAGTGAGCGAAGGTGCCTTATCCGAATCTTTGCCGCAACTCGTACCGACTACCCCCATCATGCAAATACACCCTAATCCAAGGGCCGCTTTTTGAAATACAGTTTTCATAAATTTATCCTCCTTAACCTTTTAATCCGCCCGCCACCGTATTTTGCATAATCACTTTTTGGAAACAGCAATAAATAACGATAATGGGAATCATTGACAATAATATAGCAGAAAAATACAACGGAGCGCCTTTTACCGAACTATTGGATACCTGCGCTTCCGTTTCAATCAGATAAAGCCCTACCGAAAGCGTCGGATAGGAAGGCAGATACAAATAAGGCGTCATATAATCATTCCATGTACCGATAAAGTTAATGATAGCAATGGAAACAATTGCAGGCAACGCCTGCGGCAACATAATGCGTAAAAGAACCTGAAGATGATTTGCCCCGTCAATAAACGCCGCCTCGGCATAGCCCCAGGAAACCGATTGAAAATAGCTGTACAGCGTTATAAAAGCAAAGCCGAAGCCGCCGCCCCACATAAGCCAAATCAAAGCGGGATTATCTACCATACCCAAATCGGCAGCCAATTTATATGTCGCAGGCATATTACCAACTAACGGAATGACCTGAATAAAAATGGCGATTGAATAAAATATTTTCGAACCGCGAAATCTATATTTAGAACAGGCATAAGCGGTACAAATACTTGAAATAATTCCCACTCCCGTCGCTATGATCGTGACCCACAAGCTATTGCCGATCATCCCTACCAGCGAAGTTTTGCGAACCTGTAACTCAAAAACATGTATATAATTTTGCCATCCCCAATTTTTGGGAAGAGAAAATTGATTATCATAAAATTCGCTTAACGTTTTTCCTGAATTAATAAGCGCCCATACGAACGGATAGATTAACGACGCGGCATAAAACAAAAATATCACCGACGAAACAGTCAAAAGTATACGTTCCTGCAAAGACCACTGTCTCCATCGGGCCACAAGCCCTTTAAAAGGAAATTTACGAGTTTTTTTCATAATATCCCTCCTTTAATATTCTACGGCGTCGCTTACTTTATCCAGAAGCCTTTTAACGATCAATACAAGCGGGGTACCTATCAGCGTAAAAATTAAGCCTACCGCAGCAGGATAATTGAGATTATCCGTCCCGTTTGCCGCCGCCATAGTGTATCGCGTAATATACCACCCTATCGTCGAAGTGCCGTATTCGCCCTCCGTCATCAACATTACCGGCATATACATGTTAAACATTCCTGCCATACCTAAAATAAATACCGTCGAAATCGTAGGCCATACCAAAGGACACACAATGCGAACAAATTCTGTCCCCATACCGCACCCATCAATTTTTGCCGCTTCAAAAATTTCCGAAGGAACGCGCGCCAACGCGCCCGATATCAGGACAAGATTAATTCCTATACCGGACCAAAGCATTTCAACCATAATTGTTGCATACGCCGTCTTTTCAGACCCGAAAAGCCCGTTGTTGGCCACCTCCTCGGAGAGAGGAATGTGAAGCTTCTCCAAAAGCGCTATTACGGGACCAGGACCGTTAGGCGTCACTCCTACCAAATAGCGGAACAACATACATATAACTACCGTACTGATAATGGAAGGCAAAAAAAAGATAATCCTGTACACCGAATGTCCGTAACACTTTTTGAAAAGAAGATACGAAAACAATACGATAATAGGAAGATTGATTCCGTTACAAACCACAAAATAAATCAAAGTATTGACAATACTTTCCTTCAAATGCGGTTGGGTCGTAAACTCTCTCCAAAAACGTTCAAAATTTGCAAACGTCAACGCTCCGTCGGAAGGCGACTGAAAGCCGAGTAGTATTGAATCGAAATTGACATATACCCAAAATACAGCAAACTGTATAACAGGAAAAGCCATCAGACAACAGACAAATAAAATGCTTTTTCTTTCCCTATTCCAAAAAGCCTTGTTTTTTCTTGTCTTTAATTCTGTTTGTTCCATAATATTATATCCTTACGAAATTCCGGCAACATTTAAGAGGAAAGTCCAATTATCGCCCGAAACAGATTTTAAATTATTTTCATATATATTATCCGCAGCATATGTCCCAGCCGACAAGCCTTTCACTAAAGTTACCCAAGAGTTAATGTAAGGAATAGACGTAATACCCGCCGCCGCACGAATCTCGGAAAGCTGATTTGCTTCGCAAATTTGCGTCGAATTTTCGCTATGCGTCAAAACATCAAGCGATTCTTGATAAGCGTTTATTTCTTCTCCTTCGGGTTCGGTATAATCGTACGGAAGATTGCCATGCGCCTTTTCACGGTAAATTCCCTGAAAATCGTTGCTCGCTATAAAACGCAGGAACAGTTTTGCTGCTTCTTTCGAATCTGAATGGTAAGGAATATAGCTGACATGCTGATACCCTAAATCGTAATATATACCGCGAGCAGCACGGATTTCCTCAACCTGAGCTCCGTCAAGCGTCACGGAATAAGCGGAACGGACAGCGGAAATAATCTCTTCGTCAGTTTTATTCTCATCGACACCTTTTATTACCTCACTCAAAATTTTGTCGCAGGTATCCGGATTGCTGTGTAATTTCAACTTCTCTCCCAATTGAGACATGACCGGCACTCGCATAATACGAATATCGGGAAGATATTTCTCATAAGAAGGATCGTTACACATTTCATTATACATCCAGTCCCCCGAAGTACAAAAAGCCGCCTTTCCTTTCAGCAGAAGGTCCTGCGCGCCCAAATTATCGACTGTGGTAAGCGTTCCCGGCGCAGCATAACCGCTATCACAGAAAGTTTCAAGATTTTCAAAAGCGTAAAGCCAGCCTTTATTATCATAAACCTTCCAGCCTTCTTTAATGGTATCTCCGCTCTCGGGCTTTAAACGATAAAAATCATAATAATCATCCTCTCCAGCATACTGAGCAAACCACGTTTCCGTCACATACTGCCAATATCCCGCCGCATTGTTTCCTCCCCAGGCAACAGGATAAACATTATCAGCCTTGCCCTCTGAGAGAATTTTGTCAAAAGCCACTTTTAATTCGTTTGTTGTACGAGGTACTTCCCCGCCGAGATATGAATCGACAACTTTTTTATTATATACAAAGCCGGAAGACGCACTCGTCCATTGATATAAAAAGCGCGTTCCCTTCCATTTATCGACTTTTCCGTTGTACGCAAGAAAATAATCTGCGGAATCTGATATTTTACTTTCAATAGATTCTGTCTCTACTTGTTTATTGAAACCTATCGCACCGGATTCATAAACATCGGACAGATCTTCCAAAAGAGTATAATCCGACGTACGAAGAATCTGCGCCGAAGCATCTACAAGTTCCAATATCGCGGCACTTCCCGACGCAAAATATAAATCGATATTATTCTTTTTGTAATCTTTCGTTTGCGAGACGACTTCCTCCGTCGTAATCGTTCCCGCACTTTCCTCAATTTTTGCAGAATAACCTTCATCTGCATACATTTTGTTAAATTCATCGACAGCAGCGTTTAACCATTCGTCTCCAAAGCCCGCTTTCCAAGCGCGAATTTGCACGACGGATTCACCGCCCGGCCGAACTCCTTTTTGACATCCGACAGCGGACAATGCAAATGCCGCCGTCAGTAATGCAGCCCCAACAATTTTTAATTTCATGTTTCACCTCAACTATTTAATTTATCTAAAATCGCCATTGCGGCAACTTCATCGTTATACAAATTTTCCAGTAAATCTAAAAGCTCACCGCGGACGGAGCTGAATACAAAAACGTCCGTATAAGATATTACCCCCTTATATATACGGGAATAAAATTTCGATAAAATTTTATCTGTATTATAATTTTTATTATGTTTTTCGTTTATTTCTTCTATTTTTCGCTCAGTCATCCAAAGATATTCATAGTCTTCATTTCCTTCGCGGATAGACTCCAAGCGCAACGTGGAAATCGGCGTTTCCAGTCCGTAATACGAGCCTGGATATACCAGCTGTCCGTCTCCGTTACAGCCTTCCCACGAAAGGGGATCTACCCATACGTTTCTGTCCGTCGTCGTTTTGTCAAAATTATATTTACGATAATAGCAAATATTCCAAAACAGCGTTGCGCTCACCCCGAGATCATATTGCATCCAGCGCATCGTGCGGGAAGAAATCAAATTATCGTCGATATGATAACTCGGATACGGATTTTGGGGATTAATACAAGTGTACCACCAAAAGTCCTCTCCGCTTTCCCTTTCGGTTGAATTTCGTCTCTCCTCAATCAGCTCTTTCATCCCCGATTGGTTAAAATGATCGACTGTGGGACACCACGTCTGAACACCTCCCACTGTATCCGAACCGATATAGGTTTCATCATATTTTGTCGTTACAATATGAGGAATATGAATAAAGCTGTCGTACAAATCGGGATAATCTTTCAGTCGGTCTTTAAGTGCCTGTTTCGCTTTGGTAATTTGTAAATCGCAATCACGAACCTTTCCTGCCGTATCCGCAGTAGGTTCGTCTATTAACGAATCGAGATAATAATACGCTTTTTTGAATAAATCGATACTTTCATTTCCCGCTTCACGCAATTGGATATTTTTATCGATCATGGCGCCTAAAAGTTGAACGGCATAATCATAATCAAATGTACTCCCGCCTATTACGTCGGGATTGCTTGTTTTTACTGATCTATAAGGAAGCCAATAGCCCGTCACCATGTTATTTTCCGCGTACGGCACAACTGCTTCGGCAAAAGAGACGGGATCTGACGGATAATACGGAATCCTCATTCCCGTAACACGTTTATTGGTAATAAACCAATAATATATTTCCTGAATATTAGAGGACATCTCCTCACTCATATTCGTCTCGCCGAACGGAATATTGTCGTACCAAATCGCAAATGCGCTGCGAGCATGTACTTCCTCGGGAATTGTCAAATCTCTTACGGTAACGGTTACGGGAACATCGACTTTTTCATCGTCAAGCGTAAGTTTCGCCGTTCCCGTATATGTGCCGGCCTCCGCATCCCTCGGAATATTCAGATTCACCCAAATCCCCTGATGTTCCCCCGCCGTCACTTTATTATCACGGCGGGCTTTATATCTGTCCATAGGAACCAATGCGTCCGGATACCACCCGGCATACATGTTAGCGGTAGTCGGATTACTTGTCGTAGGGGTAGTCACTTCAATGTAACGTTCCGCCAACACTTCAAATTGTTTTGCTGATAATGTCGCGCCGGATTCTGTTTTTACATCGTTTACAGCCAAGTCGAAAGACGCAATATTTTCCGAAGCAGTAAACATTAATTGGGCGCCTTCCGTTTCTCCTCGTATCGCATCAAAACGCAATTCCGCCGGAGTTTCGCTTAAAAGCCCGCCCTCAGATTGGTCCTGTTCGGCAATAGGCAAATCTTTCATAATCTTAACCGAATTAGGAGCGCTCCATACAGTAGCATTCGATACAGTAATACGCCCGCCCTCATCAACAGGCGAATCGGTTCCACAACCCGCCGAAAAAGCTATTGTGAAACCAGCCAAAAGGATACTTATTATCCTTTTCATATTTTGTCCTCCTTACAGCCATATTTAGCAAACTTAGTTTATCGTATCTGTATTATATCATACCTTTTTTCATTTGTCAATACCCAAAATTAAAAAAATCAAAATTTTTTTGCCTCTATTTAATCGGCTTATTAAATCATTTTTTACATATCAATATAATAAAAAGATGAGACCATATAAAAATGTTCCCATCTTTTTACTTATCATCTTCATTTTAATTAGAAATCCGTGAAATTATACTATCACAAAGCAATTTTTTCATGCCCGTAAAACAATTATCCGTGTATTCAGAAATTACTATTTCTCTCTTAAATCCTTTTGGATAACGGTTAAAGTATTCTTTTATCCTATTCAAATATATTTCCCCAAAAGCACGGACACCTCCCATAATCACTACCCGATCACAACCTAAAACATTTGTAATCGCGTCAAGTTGTTTAGCTAAAACCTCTGCTGAATTTAGTACACATTCCTTTACATATTCATTTTTTGAAAAAGCCTCAATCAGCCCTTTTGCCGTCGGTTCCTCTAAATACGGCAACGTTTTCTCTATTAAAGAGCCGAAAGCACAATGCATATGCAAATTATCTCCATCTTCAGTAATATTATTACCGATTTCCCCTGCGATTCCATGAGTTCCTAAGACAAATTTACTGTTATTGACGATAACGCTGGATAATCCTGCCCCGATATTAACATAGTAAATCGTAGTATTATTGCTGAAATCTCCGTGTTCAAGCTCTCCCATAACCTCAAATTGCGTATCGTTATGTACATAGACAGGAGCTTCAAATTTTTCTATAAACATTTTAGAGATATTATGTATTCCGGAACGATCAAATCTGGAAGAATAAATAAAATCACCCGTTTTATTATCAATTTGCCCCGGAACAGCCACAACTACCCCGCGAACAGGGAGAGGATATTCGTTTACAACGATTACTTGTAAAATACGAGAACTCGCCCGTTCAACTTCTTCCCGACTGATAACCGTCGACAAAACCAATTTTTCCCGATATATTTTATTAAAAGAAAAATCGGTTACAACAAACCAGTTTTCATCATGAGAAAAATTAATAAAAACGAAACACCCATATTTATCGTTAATTTTATATCGTATATGTTGCCCGCCGCGCGAACGTAAAATCTCTTCTTTATCAGAATGCACTACCCAATCATTTTCTATAAGCTGATTTATATTTTTCTTCACTGCCGTTTCACTAATACCGATTCTTTGTGCAATTTCGTTACAAGATAATTCGTTTTTAAAAAGCAATCCGGCAATTACTTTCATATTATGTTTACGTATATTTTCAGTTCTATATCCTTGGATCATATTTAATAAGCCCCATTTTCTTTTATATTATAACCAAATTTTTCCCACTTGTCAACAATCGTTTCGATAAAAAACGATTTATTTTTTTATTGAAAAACATCAAACAAATGATTTTAACCTCCCCTTTAAACTGTTGACAACAAGCAAAAAAAAATATTATAATCTATTCAACAAATAAAGTTTATCGAATTTTATATAAGGATTTCACTATGAATAAGGTCACAATTCTCAACGATAATATCTCACAAGAGGCTATCGAGGAATTCTTTGTATTCATTCCTCATTGTAAACAATATGTTATCCGTGCCGAAAAAGGAAATTCTTTTTCTGTATGCACCAAAAACAAAAACGCACAAATCATCTATACCTCTACCTCGGAATTTTTTCGCGCACTCTCCCTCCTGCCTTTAGACGGCGGCGATATCTGTATCCGGGAACGTAAAAATATAAAACGCGCTTCGTTAATGCTTGATTGCTCGCGCGGCGGCGTGATTAACGACAGCAATTTTCGACATCTCGTCAAATTGCTTGTCTCACTGGGGTATAATTCTTTACAATTATACACCGAGGATACTTATGAAGTAAAGGGTGAACCTTATTTTGGACATCTGCGCGGACGAATCAGTATAGCTGATTGGAAAAAAATGGATAACTATGCGGCTTCTTTCGGAATAGAATTGATTCCCTGCATCCAAGTTTTGGCCCACCTGGATAATTTATTTATTTGGGACGAATATGAACAAATCAGAGATACCGAAAACATTCTTCTAATCGATGATGAACGTACATATAAATTAATTGATAATATGTTTGCCTCTATTGCAGAAGCATTTCGTTCCCGTTGTATTAATCTCGGCTATGACGAGGCGCATTTTGTAGGCTTAGGGAAATATTATGAAAAACATGGGGCGGTTAATCGAGTAGAACTAATCTTGCGCCACCTGAAACGTGTACTCGATATCGCTTCGTCATACGGTTTTCAATGTACTATTTGGTCGGATATGTTTTTCAGGCTCGCTTACAATGATTATTATCCTTCCCCTGACGCTCCATTACTCGGCGAAGATATAAAAAGTTTAATTCCGGAAAATATTACCCTCGCATATTGGGACTATTATCATACAGATGAAGCCATATATGATGATATGTATCGTCGACATTTAGATTTGAATCGACCGATTTCTTTCTGTGCGGGGGCATGGCGTTGGTTGGGCTTCGCCCCAATGAATAAATATGGACTCAAACGTCTTATTCCCGGCATACATTCCACTTTAAACCATAAGATTGAAGACGTTATGCTTACAGTTTGGGGCGACGATGGAAACGAATGCAGCATATATTCAGCTCTTCCTCAAATCGTTGCATTCGGTGAACTTTGCAGGAATTCCGAAGCTACTGAATCAGATTTCGATCGCCGGTTAACAATTCTCTGTGGAGTTTCGTTCTCCGATTTTATGCTGTTGGATTTGCCCAATATTTATAGAAACGAACAAGTCGATACACTTTCAAATCCCGCAAAATATCTTTTCTATAACGATCCTATGTATGGATTATGCGACTATCACACTTCCGAAAAATATTGCCAATGGTTTCGGGATTGCGCCGAAAAATTAAATACGTCTGCTGCCTTATTAAGTAATTATGGATATATCTTCAAAACAGAAATTTCTTTGTGTCAATATCTTGCCTTAAAGGCTAATATGGGAAACGAATTGCGTTCCCTTTATAAGTCAAACGATAGGAAGGCACTTGCAGAATATGCAAATAATCATATTTCCCAGGCGCTTGAAGCCTTCGATCGTTTTGAATCAAATTATCGCGAGCAATGGCGAAAAGAATGGAAAAGCTTCGGATTAGACAACCTACAATTACGTTTCGGCGGCCAAAGATTACGTTTAGTTGAAACTCAGCGTCGAATCCTCGAATATGCTACCGGGAAAGTTCCTTCTCTGGAAGAATTAGAAGAGCCCATATTACCTTATCGTTATCCAGGCGAAAAAGAATTACTCTATAAACACAACTATCATTATCTTGCAACCCCATCTTTCAGAGTCAAAATTTAACAATACTTTCTGAAAACACTATTGAATTTCAGACTCTATAAGTCTAAATTTAATAGTGTTTTCTTTTTGTATTTCTTACGATGCTCTATTCAAACAGCTCAGATAATATTTTGTCATATTTATAAAAAATTATTCCATTGGACTGTCTTCTCGTAGAACCGACGACAGAGACTAATAAACCCGCCCGCTTGAATCACTTGAACGGCCAGATTTTATTAAATTTTATTCGACGGGAAAAACTTTGATCTTTTTCACGTCTGATTTATGCGCCTACCTTCTCTGTATCAACGTAAATATAGAACTTTTTCGTCATGATATTGTATCCCAGTTTCCCCCTCTATTTATTTCTCCTATTATTTTAGCATATCATAACGTTCTTCTTTTTATCAATGAAATTAAGGAACAACTATCATCTTTTATATACAAAACAAGCCCGTTAAGCGATAGAAAAAGAAATAGGTCAATTCCGTCTCTAATCTCCATACCATTTTTTTATACATACGTTACCGCAGCTTGTGCTTTCACTCTTAATTCGACAGTTCAAAACCTGTTTTTTCTAAAAAATACAAATTCGCAGTCATAAAATTCTATCGTTTATCCATTTTCTAAAAATATTTGTTTTTGCCCCTTAAACAGCAAAAAACCATGAAAAACACACTGTTTTTCATGGTTTTTTATCTTGCAGCCTTTTCGTCTGCAATCATGGTCGAGGCGACGGGATTTGAACCCACGACCTCATGGTCCCGAACCATGCGCGCTACCAACTGCGCTACACCTCGATTTTATTTAGATAAACAGGAAGCTCACATACGTTTATATGTGAGCTTCCATGGTTGAGGCAACGGGACTTGAACCCACGACCTCTTGGTCCCTAACCAAGCGCGCTACCAAACTGCGCTATGCCTCAATATTGCCTTGTCGCTCTACGACCTTTCTCGCGGAACAGCATAAACTATTATACTTACATGGAGGAATTTAGTCAAGCGTTTTTCGGCAATTTTTCAAAAGAATTTTTATTTTATACTTATTTACTTGACAACGCACAAAATATTTTTATTTCCCGTTTCAGAAAATTTTTGTCCAAAGTGCAAAAATCAATTTTATTAGACCTACGACAGCGGGAAACGCCATAAAGAAAAGCACGACGCCTACGGCAAGCGCCACTCCCGTCCAAGCGATAACGCCCGATACAGACTGCATAAATTTCGTCTTTTTGACGATGAGCGCTACCGCCAAAAGCGCCACCACCGCTGCGGCGATCCCTGCCGCAAAATATTTTATATACGGAGAAGAATAGCTGAATTTTACGACGTTTTCCCCCTCTTCCAAAGCTACGGAAAGAAAATGCAAATCGTTGTCGATAAGCTCCGCTTTTTTTCCGTTTACAGTTACTGTATAGCCCTTGGAAGCCACAAAGTTAAGGAACAGATATTCCCCCTCTTCGGCCGTTACGGTCGCAGTGATTTCCCCCGCGCCGACCTGTACTTCCGCCGCGCGCGTCCATAAATCCTTCCCGAGCGTCTTTACCATATTTGTCGTAACGGTTTCAGCTTTACCACTCTCGCCACCCAAAAATTTATATAGCGCCAACTGATTTTTCGTACGATTGGCGGAGGTGTTTTCTTCGGGAAAACGGAACGCTCCGTCCGTCACGGTATACCCCAACGGAAATACCGACGTATTTTCATACATATAAAAAGCTCCAGAATGAAGCGTGACGATATTGCCGTCCTCGTCCTTTTCAAAAGTTCCGTCGGCACCTTCGAGCGGATCTATATAGCTGAGTTTAGAGACGGAAGCGTTACTGTCCTCATTGACAAAGAAATATTTATACCCTAAAAAGCAATCCCCGAAAAAATTACCGCGAGCACTTTTCATGCTGTTCCGTCCATTCCCCGAATATCCGAACAAATCGACGATTTCAAAGTTATCGCCATCGATAACGGAAGAAAACACGCTGAAAGAATTTGAATTACAGGAAAAAGGTACATTAGCGGTAAGTTTGTCGTCATAGTCTTTAATCCGGAAGTAACCGTCATCGCGTTCGTTGAGGACGGCAGTCATTGTTTCATAGTGATCGAAATTATAATGAGTAGAGCGGTTTCCGACGATAAGTTGTTCGTTATAAAATATTACCTGAACGGCAACGACGCAAAGCAACAAAATCGACATAACGCGCGCGCCGATTTCTTTATTCCTTACCATTAAAGTTCCCAGCAAGGCAGAAAAACCCACGAGAATAAACAAGACCGCGATGACCTGCAAACCGCCGAGAGAATGAGCAAACATTCCCGAAAAACCGTGCGCGTTATTCAGCGCCGCGGAATCGGAAATAAAATTATCCCAAATGGTAAGATAGGCATCGCTGGACACAAAACAGCATATCACTACGGCCACAACGAGCGAAACAACCGCATAAAATATCAACGAGCCTTCTTTTCCCTTCTTTTCAAGTTCCGTTCCGTCAAAGGCCGTATCGGCCTGAAAGCAAATCCCTCTCAACGCGAGACAGGCTCCGCCGAGAAAATACAGAGCATTGAGAAACCCGAAACGCAACGCATAGGACATATATGAGCCCATATTCATCAGCAACATGGACTCATCGACAACGACGGGAACCAAAGTAGCTATCCCCGCCGCGAGCATAAATTTGGAAAACGGCGTTTTCAATTTAGAGCGGACAAAATAGACGATCGTCAGAAAGACAAAGATTGAATCGCTGAAAATATAGCTGAATTTGCGATATAAAGCCTCTCCGCTGCGACTGAAATATCCTTTAATGTCAAAGATACGCTTTCCGTCTTTCGTCGTAAATCCATACCAGAACTCGTCGAACAGACCTCCCCCACGGCCGCTGCGAAGATATGCCATCAACGCGGCAACGAGAAGCGGCAGCGCAATCAGAACAGCGACAAAAAATGCAAGGCACAGGTATGCGATGAACGAATTTCTTTTCTCTTTATCCACGCAGAAAAAGGCATACGAAACTAAAACGGGAAACGCAACCAACATGGAAAAGCAGGCAATCGAAAAGCAGGTATAAATGCAACAAGCAATCAATATGGAAAGGGGAAGAAATTTATTCGTGCGGACAAAATGCACGAAGGCCGCCGCGCAGAAAGGCATATAGATGAGAAAGTCCACCCAATTGATATAGGTATTGGCGACGAAGGTATATCCGCAATAGGCATAGACGATTCCGATTGCCACGCCCAAAAAATCAGGAATCTCCGAAAAAAGTTTTTTGACAAACCACGCGCCCGAAAAAGCAATCGCAGCGAGCTTGAACGCCATGACGATACCGCAAGCGTTATATACGTTTCCGTCGCCGAATAACAGAAAGATAAAACTGAACGGGCTGATAAAGAAATAGGCAAATGTTCCGAATACGTCCGCTCCGCCCGCAATTGCATAGGAATAGAAAAGAGAAGATTTTCCGTCAAAGACATCAAAAAGATGTTCGATAAAGGGACAAATCTGCGCCGAAAGGTCGTAGCTCGCGACCACGTAATCCGAACCGAACGGATATACCCCCGAAACGGCCAACTGTACCATATAAAGTACAAAAGCGATAAGCGGGGCGGCAAAAAGCCCCCAATATTTCACAAAAAATGAAAAGGGTCTCGGGAATTTTCTCTTTAATACGGCGGTCAAGCCCCCTGCCGTTCCGACGGCAGGTTCAGCCTCGCACAACATTTCCTCCGAGGAAGAAATCTGCCCGCTTTCCGTCTGAATCTCTGTTTCTCGGTTCGTCATATCCATAATGCTATTTTACCATTTTTCCCCCTTAACGTCAATCCTATTCCGCTACTCCTTATCAATTAAGTAGAAATTCCGAAAAGAAATGTTGCATAAATTTTATATTTCATAAAAAAGAAGAAAAGACTCCTGCCTTTCCTTCTCAAAATTTTACAAAGTAACGCTATATACTGTTTCGGCCTCGAATAAGGGAAAGGCCGACAAATCGCAACCGCTCTCGCCGATTATAAGTTCGACCGTAACATTTTCCCCGAAAATCTCTTTCAGCTCCGTTTCGGAAAAAGTTCCTCCCTCCTCTCCGCTCTGCCACGTACCTCCGGTAATAATGAGAGTGATTTCGGTAAAATTCACGCTTATGGGCGACGTATAAGTAAAGGTATAGAGACAGTTTCGATTTTCCCCTGCCGTCACTTCGACATACCCTTCGCAAATATATTCGCCGTTCTCGTCCACCCGCGGTCCGTAAACGATAATATGGCGTGAAGCATCCTCATCTCCTCCCCAATAAGACCAATAAATGACCTTGACATCTTCCGGAAGAGAAATTTCCGAATCGTTTGTTTCTATTTTATAGGATACTTTCGCCTGTATTTCTCCCACCGACGTTTCGCCGACCGTTTGCGCAAAGCCGACCTCTCCGTTCAGCTCTAACTTCTCAACTTCTGTCTTTCCGATAATAAGTTCCGCACCCATTTCCGCCTTTGAAAAAGCAAAGCCGTCTAAATCGGGAAACGTCATTCCGAGCTGCGACAAAGTCATTTCCTTTAACATGGCTTTCAGGTAATCGATTGCAGCTGCAAGGTCAAAATCGACACCGATTTCGGATTGCGTTTCGGGGGATTCGGGCGTTTCGTCTCCGGGGTGCACTGTTCCGCCGCCCGCCGCTGAAAAAAGCAGCGCAACGAGTTTATCGACCGTGACGTTCTCTAAATTAAACTGTTTAAGAATCTCTGCAATCGTTCCCGTTTTGACTGTCGCTGCCTGTTGTTCGGTCAGCGCTCCTGCCGCAACTGCATCGTTTATTAACTGTTGAACGGGTTCTAAGGCGACGAGCGTATCCTTTATCTCCCGCAAAGAAGTATTGTATTCTCCAAGGATCTGATCTGCAACAAAGACAAGCTGCGATAACGTCATCGCCCCAAGAGGCTTCAAGCTATCGAGCATATCTCCGACTGTCGTCTCAATGCCGAACAATTTCAAAGTTTCATTGATTGCCGTCTCCAAAATCGTCGTTTCGTCAAAATTATCGATTGTAGTAATCACTTTATTGAGAAAAGGGCCGGCATCATAAACGAGGGAAACCGTGGCCGAATCTTCCGTGACCGTTCCGTATTGATCCAAGAGTCCCGCGAAAAACTCGACCGTATCTTCTGAAACGAGCCCTTCGGAAATTCCGGAGAAGAGGTCGAATATATCATCCATGGGAATTTCTGTTTCCCATGCCGTATAATAATTTTCTTCGGAATTATAGGTATATTCAATACCGTCGATTATGTAATAGCCGATTTCTTCCGTAACAGTCTGTCCTTCCGAAGTCTGATCAATCGTCCCTTCCGCTTTCATCGCAATACCCGAATCGGAAAAAGATGCGGCGAGCTCCAAATCTACTTCATATTTTTCCGAAACGGACTCCGTTCCCTCCATATAGGAAACCGTTACTTCGCCCCCGACCGAAATTGTCAGATTTTTTGCTTCTGCAAACTGTTGCAAAGCCGTAGTGACATAATTCCGACTGAGTTGTGAGGAGGCTCCGGTTCCTTCGCCCGAATTACTGTCTCCCTTGCCGCTGCCGGAAGAATCGTCCACTACACCGCACGCAGCGGAGACTCCAAACGCAGCACACAATAAAAGAGCCGCCGCCGATTTCCAGCATTTTTTCATGATTTCCTCCTTTTTTCCCAAGACGGGAGATTTACTTTGTAAATATATTATATAATTCTCTTCTCCCAATTGTCAAGTATTTCTATAAATATTTGTATAAAAATCCGCATAAAGTAAATATTAAACGCTTTGTATTCGGAAATTATTTTATAGAAAGAATTAACGTAGCCCCTTCAATACTGGTTACGGCTTCGGCCGAAACAAATTCCGCGTCCTCTAATAGTGAAATTTCGTGCGTCAAAGTCAACGGCGTATCAAAATGCACGAAGTCGCCGCCCGAAATTTTCTGTATCTTCCTTTTTCGCATACATTCTTCCGCGAGGAGTGTCTCCTCTTCTTCACAGCAGGCAATATAATCGCAGAGCAGAAATATCCCTCCGCATTTTAAGGAATGATAAATTTTGCGATATAATTCTCCTTTCTTTATCGGAGAAAAGTGATGTAAAGACTCTACCGAAACGACGGCATCATATTCTTGACCGAAATCTTCCTTAAAATAATCTCCACATAGTGTTGTAAATTTTCGGCCGGAATATTTTCTTTCGAGCTCGTCTAACATCGACCGACTTAAATCGATTCCCGTTACGGACACGGAGGGGAATTTTCGATATATTCCTTCGAGTTCCAATCCCGTGCCGATGCCCAGATCCAAAATTTTATCGACTTTTTCGGGAAGATAATCGGGCAAAACGCGATAGGCCTCTTTCCATATAGACATATGTTCGTCGTATATTTTTACTCTGGCAGTAAAAAATTCGTCCATACCTTCCAACGGAATTTCTCTTTGCGCTTCCAGCCAGATTTTGAGCTCCTCCATATATTTCTTTATGTCTTTTCTGATAACTATTTCCATTTCTTTCCTTGAAAAAGCGGCCTTCCAATTTCGGAAAGCCGTTTTTTATCTTTTACATTTTATTGTTTGCCGCGGATATATTCGTCAATGGATTTAGCGGCAACTTTACCCGCCCCCATGGCTTTGATGACCGTAGCGGCACCCGTTGCAGCATCGCCGCCGCAATAAACGCCTTCGATGGAAGTCTTGCCGTTTTCGTCTACCGCGATCTCGCCACGTTTGAGCGTTTCAAGTCCCGGCGTCGTGTGCTTCAAGAGCGGATTGGGAGAAGTCCCGAGGGACATAATCACGCAGTCCACGGGAATGGTAAATTCGCTTCCCGGAATTTCCACGGGCGAACGGCGGCCGCTCGCGTCCGGTTCTCCGAGTTGCATGCGAATACATTCGATCCCGTTCACCCAACCATAGGAAGGATCGCGGGGATTGTCCGTCGGAGTGGGCAAAATACGAGTGGGATTAGTGAGAAGATCGAAAATGATGCCCTCTTCCTTCGCGTGCTCTACCTCTGTCTCTTATACACATCTCCGAGCCCACGAGACGGAGCTACATCTC
>ENA-OYXS01000194-OYXS01000194.1-human-gut-metagenome-genome-assembly--contig:-NODE-194-length-26253-cov-9.677189_pt1 | contig 26253 bp, 23 predicted proteins | sample MGYA00243240_ERZ653429 | MGnify/ENA primary metagenome ERZ653429 (study PRJEB26926, sample SAMN06164958) | human gut metagenome | biome: ENVO:00009003; feature: ENVO:2100002; material: ENVO:00002003... | reverse complement strand
GAAATATCGAAGTAGTGGACAAGCCGCTGGCGGCGTTGGTCGGCATCCTCAAAAACGGCAATGCCGTGCGCCCCACGATTGACCCATCGCCCAAACTTTTGGTTCCAGTCGTCGATCTGAAGAACGGCGGTGGCGTCCGGTCGCTGAGCGTGAACCAAAAGCTGCTCGTCAAAGCGCAGACGATAGTTGTAGCAGGCAGAGCGGAGAAACGCTTCCCAGCTTGCGGGGTTTGCAACGACCGTTTTGCAGGTTCGGTTATACAGCTCCGAAATGAAGTCGTATTTTCGTGCCATCGGCGGACACCTCCTTATCGTTCATAGTCTTTTGGCTTGATGGCTTTGCCGTTCTCGTCATAGCTCTTGGGTTTGGCGGCAATGGAGTCCCACCGGATCATAGAACCGGCAAGCATCGCCTGCTCCTGTGCCTTAGTCACGCCCAGCTTCTCATTGAACTTGTCTTTGATTGCTTCGTTCTCCGCACGGTTCCCGTCGCTAAAACTTGTGGCGGTATAGCCCTTTTGCCAGCGGTCGATTTGAATGACTTCGCCGGTAGACGGCAATACGGAATAGCACATCGGAGGCAAGGGCGGCTCCATTGGAGCGTAGGTACAGCCGCCTTGCTCCATACGCTCGGCAAACTCGCAAATGTGAAAGAGATTGCGTCCGACCTCTGTGTGATAGTTGTCAATATAGCGGCAGGGATAGCTTTCCGTCTTACCGTCACGATCAGTCACGACGATGCGCTCACCGTCCGGGATACGGAACAGCTCTTTATAGTGGCTGTCAATAAAGCGAATATCCCGGTTGGCTTCTTCGATGTGCTTGTCCAGCCATTCCTTTACATAGCAGAGGCAGTAGAAGTTATAGTCGCCCCTCGTTGGATTACAGCGAAGCACGAACGCATATTTCTCGGTATCTGCTCGGAAGCCGAACTCAGTGGTATAAGCACCCTGCATTTCGCTTTCCTTGTTCTCACGCCCATAACGCACCATCTGAGAACGGCTTTGAAGCAGTCCGTACTCCTCGGAGCGCAGGGCGTTGATTACATCGTCCAAGTCCCGCTTGAACTCATCGCTTTTCCATTGCGGTCGGGTATCAAACCAAGTGGTATAAAACTGATCGCCGCTTGAGCCGAAGTCCCCACGCAGATAACCGATATTGCCTGTCTGCCCTTGAAGCTGCGAGCTTTGAGCGTAGGTGTATTTGCGTTCGGGAACGGTCAGCGGTCGCAGTGTGAAATCTGTCATTATCTTGCGCCCCTTTCTTGCGGTGTTCGTTGTTTTGGGATGTCAAAGCCGTAAACGGCGGCGATCTCATCCCCAAGTCGCCGGTCAGTCGGGTAATATCGGCTCGTGTGGCTTTGCCGTGATAGATTTTATCTCTCAGGTTCTCCATCTGTGTTTCGGAAACACCGTCTTTGAACACACGGTAGAGATAGTGATTTGTGCCGTCGTGGTGAGTTGCATCAGCACGAAGATCGCCGTACTTATCTACATACCATTCGGTATAGTCGGTGTCGGCATACAGGCAATCTCGGATGTTGCCGGAGGGGATGTCCTTGTAGCCCATCACTCTGCCGTTCCATCTGCCAATGTCGCCAATGACAATGATTGGCTGGGAAAGCTGAACATTCAGGTTGACTCGCTCATCGGAGAGGTAGTCGTAATTCGTTTCCTCCATCCACTCATAGAGTGCCTGCTCATCATTCGGGTCGTCGTCCAGTTCATTCGCTTCAAGGAACTCCTTGTAGTCCTCTCGCCAGTCGTCCACATCAAGGTTTTGGTTGCTCCAAATGATGTGGCGGTCATTCGGTCGTGTCGCTTGGCTCATCTGTTCCACCTCCCAAGTATGAGAAAAGACGATTCTTTGCGACCTGCTCCTGAAGCTCGGTGATGACCGTCATATCCGGCACGGTCACATCGGGGATTTTCAGAATCGTCGGCAAGGTCAGCGCCTTCAAGTCTTTTTCGGTTTTACAGCCTGCGTCAAAGAGCTTTGTCAGCACCTTCACTTTCTGCTGCAAGCCCTGCTCGGCTGCGGTTTTCTTTGTTGCCATAGAAATCTACCTCCTTATCGTTCGTGCTCCTTCTGAGGTTTCGTATGTAGCTTTCTGTCGAAATCACTTTTCCCGACCTCACCTTGCCACTCGAATAGTTCATTTTCTCCCGGACAGTAGAGTTTGCCGTTGTCTGCACACACAAACAGATCACAGTTCTTTATACTCGACTTCTTGTAGAACTCCGCATAGCTATATGAGGTTTTGCTTTCAGGGCAGTCTTTGCTCATAAAGCCAAGTTCAAAATCTCTTGCGGTATGAAGTGATATGAAATCAAGCGTATTTTCAGCTTTTGTGAACAAGCGATATGGGCTGAACATCCTGCCACCATACTCAAACATCAGCTTACTGCTTTGCGTATGCCGAAAAAGAATTGCTTTCTTTTCTGCCCAATCGGGCATACACTCCGGCTTTACTTCACCCAGCACATCCATACGCTCATAACGGGTATTCTTGCCGTCATAAAGGTTCTTGCAAAACACCGCACTGCCACGGCTGTTTGCCGAAGCGCCGAAGCCGCCGGTCACATAATAGAGTTGCCGGTCAGCTCGTTGGTACTCCGGCTTGAGGATTGCCGGGTTAATGGCAATGATTTTGCCGTTGATGTCGTTCTTATAGTGGTCGGGGATGCAGTCCGCTTGGGTGATAACCGTCACGGGAATATCCAGCTTTTCAACCTCTGCTCGGAACTTTTCGGCGTCTTGCTTGATGCGTTCTGCAAAGAACAGGGTAGCATCAATATAATCGCCGCCAACAGCGCATTCGGTAAACTTTTCAAATATGTCGTTGCGCTCTCCGTAGCAGCAGAGGAAGCGTTCTCCGTTGGTACTCTGCTCATTCTCGGCAAGGATGATTTCACGGGAACCGATATTCACGGCGCAGAGGACGGTGTAATCACCGACCTTTCTCTTTTCATTTTCCATAGAAATCACCGTCCTTAGTTCATAACATAGTTGGAATAAAGATGCTGCATCCTCTTTCGTGCTTTTCGGCATTCGGGAGAACAAGCCAATTCTGGGTGTTCAGACTGGATTTTTGCTCTCGTCCTACGGACACTTTCAAAATGGGGTAGTTCGAGTTCCTTGTAGTTCTTCATCACGACCTCAAAAGGCATTTTTCCAACCGAGTTTTCATTGCTGTAAAAGCTGTTACACACGAGAAGATACAACATCATATCGTCGCTTCGTGCGTCAACATTGGTTTTGAGAATGGAAATAACCCTATCCTCAATCTTTTTGAGATGGTTCATTGCGTACCTCCTTGTGATATAGAAAAGGGGCGGAGTTTTTGCTCCGCCCCTTGGATAATCAGCTCACTTCTTGTTTTTCGATCTAATCTGCAAGAAGATAAAGCCGCCGATGATAAAGGCTACCAGTACGATAGCCACGATGGTTTTAGGTTCCATTAGTTACGATCCTCCTTCTTCTTTTTCTTGAAGCCGATAACGCCGCACACCGCAATGCCCACTGCGGACAGTCCTGCAAGGGCATAGAGCAGCGGCAGATTGGTTGTGTCGCCGGTCTTGGGCGTATCACGCAGAAGATTGTGCATCTCCACAATGGTAGTGGAGCCGATCTTGACCGTTGCCTTCTTATCAGCAGGGATGACATACATCGAAGAAGCCGAGTTGCTCACCTCGGAAATGGTGTAGTCCCCGATGCGAAGCCCGTCAATGAAGATCTCACCCTTGTCGTTGGTTTCAAGGATAATGTCATACCCATTTGCACCGGTAATGCGGAAAGCGAAGCCCTTGACCTTGCCGTCAGAGGCGGTCTTGACGATTTTCAGGTTGCCTCGCATAGCTTCATTGATGAAGCCGACGCCTGCCTTGTTCTCCACCTCGTAGGTCTTGCCGTTGGTGTCGATCATCACTTCATACACGCCGGTATCAAGGACAAATCCCTCCGGTGCTTTGGTTTCCTTGACGAAGTAGCGACCGTGGAACAAGTCGTTCATACTGTATTCGCCCTTTTCCTTTTCGGTCAGTGTGCCGAGCAGTTCATCACCGTCGTCCAGATTGCCGCTTCCGTTACTGTCCTTGTAGACCTCAAAGGTCGCTCCGGTCAGCTTATTGTCAGGATATTCGGAATCCACCTTGGTCAGATGGATGTTGCCACGGACATATTTGTTGACGATCTTGATCTCCACGACCTGACCGTCTGCGCCGATGGTCACGGGATAGATGGTATCGTCCAGCACAAAGCCGGCGGGCTGTTCGATCTCACGGACATACCAAGTGCCGTAAGGAATGTTCTCAAAAGAAAAACTGCCATCTTCATCAGAAGTGGCAGTCATCAGAGCGTTTTCCTTTGTAAACTCGCCGTCATCCGTGCGGAACAGTCCGATCAGCGCACCGCCGAGAGCGTTGCCGTTTTCATCAACCTTCTTGCCGGAAACAGAACCGTAAATCAGATCATTTTCGATTGCCTTGCCGTCATTGGCGGCAATCTTTACAACTGCCGTATCCTGATCGGCATACCCAAAGGTAACGGGATACTTGGTATCGGACAGCATATAGTGGCTGTCGGTAGTAAGCTCCTGCACATAGTAGCTTCCAAAAGGAAGGTCAGTCTTGATTTTCGCCGTTCCATCCTCATTCAGAGAGATAATCTCAATCAGACCATCTGCGGGAATGGAAGTGCCGCTGGCAGATACGATCTCCTCGGCGGCAAACAGCCCAAAGGAAATGTTCTTCATTTCACCGTTTGTGCCAATGCCGAAGCGCTCATTCTTCTCGATGGACTTTACAAGGCTGATCTCCACCTTCTGACGCTCGTTCTCGAACGAAGTCGCCGTTTCCGTAACAGCAACATTCTGACCGGCGTAAACAAGCTCGACGCAGTGGGGTTCCGGGTTGAGCACCATCCCGTGGGGTGCTGTGATCTCTCGCACCTCATATTTGCCGAGATAGAGTTCACGGCTCACCGCTGTGCCGTATTCATCGGTTGTAACGGTGTCTACGACCTCGCCCTTCTGATTTCGGACAGTGCCGTCCTGCGTGATAATATCCTCAGCGGCGACGATCTCATAGACCGCACCGGGAAGTCCACGCTTTTCATACTGCGGCTGATAGATGGTTGGCAGTTCGTTTCCGCTTTCATCTACGCCGCCGATGACGGAAACACCGAAGAACACTTCGCCGGTCTTTTCCACGGTGATGGTGCCTTTCTGTGCCATATTGGGTTTCTCCACTTTTACTACCGTAACCCCGCTTTCTTCTGTGGAATTATCCTCCGTGACATCGAAGTACACGGGCGTTTCGTCGAGGACATAACCGTAGGGAGCCTGTACCTCGACAATAGAGTACCCCTTTCCAAAGAACAGCTTTTCCGGCGTAACAAGAGAACCTTCTGCATTGGTGTAGAACACATCAATGGTGGTGGGCGTCGGGTAGGTGAAGGTCATTGTTACGGGGTTGCCGTCCGGGTCATAAATCTTGAAGCCCGCACCGGCGTAAGGAATAGCCTTTCCGGTTTCTGCGTCCTGCTTCACGATTTTGATGAAGCTGTTAAAGGGTGCATTGTTGATAAGGTAGCGATAAGTCGCCCCGTTCTGAGAAATGAACACATCAAAGTCGGGCATCAGTTCGCTGCCTTCCCAGCCGGATACCTGATGGACGGTGTAGATGCCGTAAGGCATATCCTTGGTCTGAGCAAAGCCGTTTTCGTCACAGGTGAGATAATCACGCTCGGTGTCCTCGGCAACCTCGTAGCTGCCTGCGGCTTTCAGGTACACAGCAAACTCAGCGCCGCTTTCGGGTGTTTCAATCTGTGTTTCACCGTTATCGGTGTGCTTAATAATGGCGATATTACCCTTTACGACCTGCTCGGTCACATCATTTGCTGTCTGATTATGCTCCACGGTATAAATCTGCGGCTCTGCACCGATCTTATGAACGGTGGCATCAAGCAGATAGCCCTCGGAGGGTGTGATCTCTCGCACCGTCCAGTCGTTATCGCAGATATACTCCTTGGTAACGAACTGCCCGTTTTTGTCGGTGGTGTAGGTATCAACAAGGGTTTCGCCCTTATAGATGCCGTAAACAGCACCGGCAAGAGAAGCATCACCCTGCGCTGTGCCGGTTTCAGCATCGCTCTTGGTAACGGTCACGGAAAACTTCTTCAAAATATTGAGGAAGCTGCGGTTTGTGACCTCGTTCCAGTTGATAGGCGCAGACTGCGCTTCGGGAACAACATAGCGAACGGCAGTGTCCACTTCCTCCACGGTATAAGGTGTGGAACCGGAAATGAGGACATCTTCAAAGGTCGCCACGCCGTTTGCATCGGTTACGGCATACTCGTCCACGGCAATGCCGGAGAGTGAAGTGCCGTAAAGGTGGAAGGTCACACCCTCGTTGAGATTGTCCTCTGAGGACTTCACGATCTGCAAATCTCCACGCTTGAGCTTGTTGTTGAAGGTCACGGTAGAAACCTGACCGGAAACCACCGTCACACGGCGGGACTCCTGCGGCTCATACTTGTCGTAATCCATCTCGGTCACGGTGTAAACGCCGGGCATCAGGTTGTCAATCTGAATCTCTCCTTTGGAGTTGGTCTTGACAGTCTGATTGATGCCGTTGCCGGTGACGGTGAAAGTAAGGTTGTCTACCTTTCCGTCCTCAGAGGTCTTGATGATCTTAGCAGAACCGTAGGATACCTTCAGATTGAGAAATGCCTGCACGGGGTCATTGACCTCTTGGGCGTAGCTGATGACATCCTGAATACCGCTTCCGGGAGCGTATCTTCCATCCGTCCAAGTAATGATTCCTCGGCGGGTTGCACCGGACTTGCTTGCAGTAATTCTCACGCTGTCAGAGGGTGCGGTAGCCGCCGTAATGACGAGCTTGTTTCCGCTGACGCTGAAAGAAATGCCATCCTCATTCGCAGAAAAGCTATAATTGGAAAGGACATTGTTGCTGTCAGTCAGAGTTGCGGTGTAGTTCGTGCCGTTCCAAGCAAGCTCGACATTCTGCGCCTTGCCGGGAGTTTTCGCCATAAAGCTGGGAATAGCAGAGTGACGCTGTACGCTTGCTTCAATGCTGTTGTAGTAGCTGATGAACTGGCTATACAGAGGGTGCGCTGTGCTGACAACACTCTTGACGGCATCATAGCTGCCGGGACTGATATGATTGAAGTCCTCATCTCGCTCACCGACCACGGTTTCCCAAATAAGAACCTGCGTCGCCATCGCCTGTGCCAGTGTTGCGGCATCGCTTGCGTTCTGAGAACGCCAAGAGGTACTGATCGGTCCCGTGTAGCCGTACTGCATAATACGACCGATGAACAGCTTCATATCGTAGGGAGAAATGGTGCTGTTGAAATCCGAGGGGAGGTTATCCCAAAAGGTTTCATCCTTGCTGGTGTATCTGTCGCCGGTGTCCTGCGGCGTACCCGGCTCAATGCAGTAGCAGATATTTCCGTCATACGAGTGCATTGCTCGAATGGTAGTGTACTTGGACTCACCGGAATACCAACCGTTCATATAGTGAAGATTGGAGTGTCCCCAAGTACCGCTGTAGTCGAGATTTGCATCTCCGCTTCTCGGAAAAGAAATGAGATAGACTTCCGCTTGCTCTCCTGCGGCAAAGGCGGTAGTCGTGCCAAGTCCGATAAATGCGGACAGGCACATCACGAGAGAAAGCAGTCCTGCAATTCCTCGCTTGAAAAAATGTGTTTTCATTGTGTTGATTACCTCCTTGTGTGTTTGTCAAACGAAAATGTGAGCAAAAGGGCCCCAAAAAAGTGAGCACCTTCAGCACCAGATTTCATGTCGTGAGCAATGTTTTTCCCAAGTACCAAATGCTCACCTTTTGAGTACCCGGAAAGATGAGGGCCTTTTGCAAGAGTGAGTGCCCTGGGGGCCTAATGCTCACATCGGTCCCCCGGAGGCCAAACGCTCGCATCGGTGCCAATAGGGGCCAAGTGCTCACATCGGTGCCCAAAGCCCTTTTGCACTAATTTTGAGTACCCTAAGTGTATGCCCTCTGGCGGTTTAGGGACTGGGTAAGCCGGTAGCTTTCCCCAGAGAAAATCACAATATGGCTGTGGTGGATAAGCCGGTCAACGAGCGCCGCAGTCAGGCGGTTGTCCCCAAAGACAGTGTTCCACTGAGAGAACTCCAGGTTTGAAGTAATAATCAGGCTCTTGCGCTCGTAGCAATCGGAAATCACTTGGAACAGCAGTTCAGCGGCATCCTTGTGCAGAGGGACGAAACCAATCTCGTCAATCACAACAAGCTCTACCTTTTTCAGCGTACCCAAGTAATTGTTCAAGGTTCCCTTGGTGTTCTTTTCCAGCAGTATGTTTGCCAACTCAGCCGCAGTAAAGAAACGGACACGCCGCCCCTCCTGGCAGGCTTTCAAAGCAATAGCCGTAGCCAGATGGGTCTTTCCCGTCCCAACGCTCCCCATAAAAATCAGGTTCTCTTTTGGGGCAAGGAACTGGAGGTCGGTCATGTATTCCTGTGGCAAGCCGCCAGGAAGTTCAATGGCGGAGTTCCACACAAAATCATCCAGTGTCTTCATCACCCGGAAACCAGCCGTCTTTACCATGCGGTTAATCCGGTTGGTTTCTCGTTCCTGCAATTCCAGTGTCAAGAGATCGGTCACATACTGCTCGGTATTTTCGTAGGGGACGCTCCGCCAGCCTTTCGCCATGCCGCCCAGCTTCACTTGCCGCATGAGCTGTTCAATCTGTTCAGCCATGAGCCTCACCTCCCATCAGGCCATCATAGGCTGAGAGGTTTGGATTGTAGTTCAGCAATGGGGCTCCGGAGAGTTTAAGCGGATCTGGGTGGTACTCCTTCTTGGCAATCATGTAATAACACTGCCGCAGGCTGTCCACATCGGCCCGGCTATTGGCGGCTGCCATTTCCAGCGCATCATCACAGAACTCAGAGTTTCCGTCAGCAACGATTTCGCTGAGAAGTTGCAGGGCGCTCTTCCGCTCTTTTCCCTTGGTGGAAGCAAGATAATCCTGCCACCGTTGCGGCATTTGGTGGAAGAAACGGGTATGCTCAATCGCTCCTGGCTTTTTGCAGAGGGTGGACACATACTGCGTCCAGTCGTAGACCTCATCATTGGTCTTGTAGCTTCTGGGAAAGCGTCCAACCGGTCTGTGGTCGTGGTAAAACTCTACATGGTCATAGAAGATTTTGGCCTGTACTTTTTCGCCGGCCAGCATGGGAGATAGCCCGTATTTATTCGTCTCAATCGTTGCAAAGCCTGTTTTACTCACGGTAAGCGTCGTGTAGCGGAACACAGAGAAGGGATACTGCGGCAGCTCTAAAAGTGCCGCCTTGTCCTCTTCCCAAAGTTCCCGGATGGGAACCTTGTGCTTGTAGTGGAGCCGGTCAGCGTCCTTTTCGCACCACTCCAAGAGCTGTTCATTAAATTCCTCAAACGAGGTAATGACTGGGACCGGGACAAACGCATTGCGGCGGCTGTAACCAACCTTGTTCTCTACATTGCCTTTTTCGTTGCCGGAAGCCGGATTGCAAAAATCAGCTTGGAAACGGTAGTGGAGCATAAAGCGGGTAAAGCCCTCCGTAAGGACACGCTCACCATCTTTTAGTACCTGAGCAACCGCCGTGGTCATGTTGTCAAACCGCAGCCTGGGAGGGACGCCGCCAATGTGCTCAAAAATCCGCTTCATGCCTTCCAGCAGGCACTCTTGGTTTTGAGACGGGAACGCTTGCGTTACTCCGTTGTTAGAGCCGGGGAATGAGATCGTCAGCGCATAGAACGGAAAGCGTTCTCCGGTAGCGGCCCATTCGCCTTCCGCAAGGCCAAAGTCCACCTGTCCCCAGCCTTTGGGGTGCTCCAGAGGGAGATAACCGGCACTCAGAGTTTTCATGACATATTTTTTCTTGCGGACATACTTCTTCACGGTGGAATAGCAGCCAGTAAACCCATGCTCATCACACAGGCGGTGGTAAATCCGCATTACTGTATGGCGCTGTTTCCTGGGGGCCTTTCGGTCCTCCTCCAGCCATTTATCAATGATGGGGATGAAGTCTTGCAGCACCGGATAGCTCTGTGGCTCAATATCCGGCAGATTGTCCTCGCTCCAGTTTTCCTGGTAGGCGTACTTGCGGACAGTCTCAAAGCTGTGGCCGGTTATGCGGCATATTTCCCGCAAACTTGCCTCTTCATTTTCGTAGAGGTCTTTGATATACTTGATTTGAGCCATTCGTAACACCTTTCTGCTACCCCCTTATGGTTATCCCACCTAAAGGGTAGCGTTTATTTCAGGTGCTGACAATGGCTCTTTTTATTTGCCATTGGGGTGCTCACTTTTTGAGTACCATTTGCTACATTTTCATTTTACCGAAAACACCTCCTACAATAATAATTACGGTTTAAGGCGCGGCAGCCAGCCGCGTCTTTTTCCATCTCAAAGCCGAAGCTGTTAGAATGGGAGAGTAAATGGCCTGACCCATATCACCTTGGGCCAACCCGCCCGTCGAGGAGTCCGTCAGCCGCCTCTCTCATTCGCAGCATTCGATTTGCGCAGGTAGAGCCACCTTGTGCGCTCGCGTCACTCAGGAGATTGAACAGGCAATGAGGAAAGAGCGGAAAGCCATATCCAATCAGAAGGAGGAACAAAATGAACGCAGTTGGGATCGATGTTTCCAAAGGGAAAAGCATGGTGGCTGCCCTGCGGCCAATGGGTGAAGTGGCGTTGCTGCCACAGGAATTTCTCCACACCGAGGTCGGTCTGGAGCAGATGGCCTACGCCATCATCGCGCTGGGGGAAGATACCCGCGTCATCATGGAGGCCACCGGACGCTACCACGAGCCGGTCGCGGCGGCGTTGCATGAGTACGGCATTTATGTCTGCGTCCTGAATCCGCTGTTCATCAAGCAGAGCGGGGGCGGTTCCATTCGCAAGGTCAAAACCGATAAGGCAGACGCCATGAAAATCGCCAAGTACGGTCTTGACAACTGGGTGGATCTGCGGGAATATACTCCCATGGACACGGTAAGGCAACAACTGAAGCTGTGCAGCCGCCAGTATAACCTCTACATGAAAACGGTGGTATCGCTGCAAAACAATCTCATTTCATTGACCGACAAGACCTTTCCCGGTGTGAACGAACTGTTCTCCAGCCCAGAACGCGCCGACGGTCACCAGAAATGGGTGGACTTTGTCATGACCTTCTATCACTGCGACTGCATCTGCCGCGTCAGTGAGAATGCGTTTGCCGAGCGCTACCAGAAGTGGTGCAAGCGCAAGGGCTACCATTTCAGCGCGGAAAAGGCGCAGGATGTTTATCTCGGGAGCTGCGGTCATTTCACCACGCTGCCGAAGAACGACAACACGAAATTGCTCATTACGACTGCTGCCCAGCAACTGCTTGCAGGCAAGATGACGCTGGCCGCCTTGCGCACTGAAATGACACGCCTTGCCAAGCAATTGCCGGAGTATGATATCGTGCGTGCCATGTACGGTGTGGGCGAGACGACTGCCGTGCAGCTCATGGCGGAGATCGGCGACGTGCGCCGTTTTCCGCGCCGCAGCTCCATCGTCGGTTTCGCGGGTGTTGATCCGGCTGTAGACCAGTCCGGCAAGCACAGCGCCAAGAGCGTCCCTACGACCAAGCGCGGCTCTCCGCATCTTCGGAAAACGCTGTACCAAATCGTCTGCACTTACCTAAAGAAGTCTCCTGTAGATGAGCCTGTGTACCAGTTCCTCGACAAGAAACGCAGCGAGGGCAAGCCTTATTTTGTCTACATGACAGCCGCGCAGAACAAGTTCCTGCGCATCTACTATGCCCGTGTGAAAGAGTGCCTGGAGGCTTTTGACGCACAGCAGGACACCTCACAAAGATAAATCAGATTGCTACTTTATCCCGGCTGGCGAAGCTTTTTCTCCAGCCTGTTTTGTTATGCCCTTTTTCAGCTGCGCAAATTTTGCGGGACTTTTTTCATTTCAGCTATTGACTTTTGTTTGCAGGACTCCTTGAAAACGAAAAACGCACCGTACTTTGACGATGCGTTTCAGTGTGATTTGATTTTGTTGTTATGCGTAGCCGATATACACCTCAAAGGAACCGGTTCCGGTCTGCTCATACCAAATCCAAACATCCGTGATGTTGGGATCTTTGGCGTAGCGGCTCAAGTAACCCTTGATGTCCCTTTCGGTGGATTTGCATTGCGAACCTGCGGCAATGGGATTGTCCCAGCAGTACACGGCGTCGCTGTTCAGCGTAAGACCGACACTCTCGGCATAGCTCTTGGCAAAGCCGATCCAATAGCCGATGTCAAATGCCGGCTCTGTTGGTTCTTCCTGCGGCGGTTCAGTCGGTTGTGGTTGTTCTGCCGGTTTTGGTTCTTCCGTTGCCGGAGGTGTGGGCTGTTCCTTTTCGGACGGTGCAGAGACTTCCGGATGGCGCTCGGACTCATCAGGTGTCTTGGACGGTTCGCTTACCTGTGGCGGCGTTGTGCCGCTGTTAGGCTGTTCGGATGCCGGTTTTGTTTGAATACTGCTATCCAACACGCCTACCGTTGCTTCTGTTGAACGGTCATCGTCTTTCGGCTCTGTACTTCGGGGCTGTTCAACCTCCGTTTTCTCTGTCGCCTGCGCCGTTTCTGATTGGTAAGGAGCTTTGTTACTCTCCGAAGAAGAAACCGGGGCGGGCTGTTCTGCAATCTGCGAGGTGTTGCTGCACCCCGAAGTCAGGCACAAAAGGACAATGAGAAAAAGAACTGCGATTTTGGATTTCATACGCTTCACTCCCTTCGACCACATTCTACCCGATGATAACCGTTCAGACAAAGATGCGTTTTGAAGCGCAACTTTTTATCATATCGCCGGTGGGCGCAATTCCAAACTGTGCGATCTCCGAGCCTCTCTTAGATAGACTTATTTAGAGAGATAGAGATAAAGTTAGGAGATAGATTATTTATTCTCGGATAGTCTGGAAGTTCTCAGGGGTTGGAGTGTGAGGAAGGGGACAGCAGGAAACATACTCCGTGTACCTATCGGCTGTCACGCTCTGCCCGCTGACGAAGAAAACGGCTGTAATGCTCCAGTGCTTTGACCACATAATCCTCCGTTTGGCTGACGGGGATATTTTTTGGGATCAAACCTCGCACCTTGTCCCCACGCAGGACGATTTTCTCACGCTGGTTTGGCTTTTCCTCGCTCATAATGGCGGACACCACCTCCGGCGTGAGTTTTCCATCTGTGAAGAACTTCCGCATACGAATGGTCTGATCGTGGGACGGGGTACATTGGTTCAGATCGATTTCATCAACTACCGCCCGCTGGCTGTCCTCGTCCAAATAGGAAAGCTCCACCGCAGGACGCATTTTAATTTTGCCCTCGTCCACAAGGTCGAGCAGTTCAGGTACAAGATTTGTCAGTCGGATATATCGGCGAATCTGTTCACGGCTTTCGCCAACTTCATCGCCAAGAATATCTCTTGATTTTGCACCATCCAACTTGTGCCCCACTGGTGCACAAGTTAAATCTGAACGCTGTCCTTGCCGCTTCATCGCTTCCAGCCGCATTTTATAGGCAAACGCCTTTTCTGAGGGAAGTATCTGCGACCGCTGGTAGTTGCTCTCCACCATCAGCACAGTGGCGGCATCACGGTCAAGGTCTACGACCTCGCAACGGAGTGCTTCAACCCCGGCAAGCTCGCAAGCCCGTTTTCGCCTGTGACCGGAAATCAGCTCATATCTGCCGTCCTCTTTTTGACGCACGGTAGCCGGAGTAATGACTCCTCGCTCCTTGACACTCTCCACAAGCTGTATCATATCCTCGTCGTCCCGTACCTTAAATGGGTGGTCGGGAAAATCGTCGATCAGCTCAAGGGGAATATCTCGGATTTTACTGAGCTTGGCATCGTCCCGAAGCTCCTGTGTAGAAAACAGGTCATCGAGCGTCGGCAGAGTGAAGTCGCTCTTTCTTCCTGCCATCGGCAGACACCTCCTTTGCGAACTCAGCATAAGCCTTTGCAACAGGACTGCTCGGCTCATACTTGTAGATGCTTACGCCCTTGGAAGCAACCTCTGCGGCTTTCACTGCCATAGGAATGGAGGAACGGTATATCTTAATAACGCTCCCAAAGTTCTTTCGCAGTGCGTCGGCAGTGCTTTTTGCGAGGTTGGTGCGGTTATCTACGATGTTCAATAGGATACCGTCGATTCGCAGGCTCGGATTGATGTACTGCCTGACCTTTCCAATGGTCTGCATCAGTTGGGTCATTCCCTTTGCCGGAAGGTATTGCGCCTGCACGGGAATGATTACGCTATCTGCCGCCGCCAAAGCATTCAGAGTTACCATACCGAGCGAAGGCATACAGTCAATCAGTACATAGTCATAATTGTCTTTGACCTTGCTCAGATAGCTTCTCAGAATGGTTTCACGGCTCATTGCGGTCACAAGCATCATTTCCATAGCAGACAGCTCGATGTTGGCAGGGAGCAGATCGACATTTTCCTCGTGATGCAGAATGCCGCTTCGTGGGTCTGTATGATCTTCACGGATAACCCCGGATAGCTTATCGGTAATGGTCGTCGTAAGACTGTCATTATCTCGCCACCCAAGGCAAGTTGTGAGGTCGCCCTGCGGGTCGGCATCTACAAGGAGTACCTTCTTGCCGAGTCGTGCAAGCCCGACACCCAAATTGACCGTTGTGGTCGTTTTGCCTGTGCCGCCTTTCTGATTGCAGATAGCAATGGTTTTACAGTTTGGCATTTCGCTTTTCCTCCTCCTTATTAGATTTGGATCGCTTGATCCACCAAAACACAGGAAGCGGAGTCCTGTGCTTTGGTGGTCGCATTTAACTCGATCTCATCCCCCAAATGCGTAAAAGGAAATCAACAGGCGTTCGGCTGCTGACCGAACTCATAGGAATCTCACCTCTGCCGGGTACTCCGCCAGCCCCATAGGGAAGTATCATTGTCCCTGAATCGTTTCATCGCCTTATCCGCAGCAAGCGGATATTTCAGAATAGTTCGGAATCGCTACCAACCTTGCTTTCCGTGATAACCCCTGTGGGCAGGAAGTTCGTGGCGCACCTTCATCCGGCTGGGGCTTTCACCCCCGATCAGGAATGTACCTGTTGAATGTCTATTCGATTTTCAAGGTTCGTGAGGTTTTTGCCCTCACTAACCAACTGGGAAATTTTTTTCGATTTGTACGAAGTTTTTTTGAGATTTTTCAAAAAATTTTTTCGACCACCTTTCAGGGATAAAAAAAGCCCCTATCACATCACAAAGATGTAATAGGGGCAGAAATAGAAAAAGCCCGCTGACCGAAATCAGCGGGCTTAAATCATATGAAATTATCGTATGCTATCGGAACTTGTCTGCAATCGCAAAATTCCAAACGCATTTTTGGCGTAAGCTCGGAGTAAATTGGCGTAAGTTGTGGCGTAAGCACCGACAATTTAGGGTCAATCAATAGAGCTTTGCGCCTGCCGGAATGTGAGGATCGACCATCAGCAAATGCAACTTTTCTTCACCGTTTTCGTGATGCACGGCGGAGATCAACATACCGCAGGAGTCGATACCCATCATCGCTCTCGGAGGCAGATTGGTGATTGCAATGCAGGTCTTACCGACCAGTTCTTCCGGCTCATAATATTCGTGAATACCACTCAAAATGACCCTATCTACGCCGGTTCCGTCGTCCAAAACGAACTTTAAGAGCTTTTTGGACTTCTTCACAGCTTCGCATTCCTTGACCTTTACGGCACGGAAATCACTCTTGGAGAAGGTGTCAAAATCGACCTGATCCTCAAACAAAGGCTCAATCTGAACATTGGAAAAATCAATTTTTTCTTCCACAACGGGAGCCGTCTGAGTAGCCTCCGCAGGAGCCGAAACTTCCTTGGAAACCTTCTTGTCAGAGTCCAACGGCTTCATTGTGGGGAACAGGATCACATCCCGGATGGAGTCGGTGCCGCAGAGCATCATGGCGCAGCGGTCGATGCCGAAGCCCAGACCGCCGGTGGGAGGCATGCCGTATTCCAGGGCGAGAACGAAATCCTCGTCCATCATGTCGGCCTCATCGTCGCCGTTGGCGCGCTTTTCGGCCTGGGCCTTGAAGCGCTGATACTGGTCGATGGGGTCGTTGAGCTCGGAGAAGGCGTTGCCCATCTCGCAGCCACAGATGAACATCTCGTACCGCTCGGTAAGCTCCGGCTGGCTGGGACTGCGCTTGGCCAGGGGGCTGACCTCCACGGGGTACATGGTGATGAAGGTGGGCTGGATCAGGGTCTCCTCCACCTTCTGGTCGAAGGTCTCATACAGGGCGTTGCCCCAGGTGTGGGGCACGCCGTCCATATCCACGCCCACGCTGCGGGCCAGCTCCACGCCCCGGTCGGCGTCGCCGATGCAGGCCATAAAATCGGCCCCGGTGACATTCTTTACGGCGTCGGCCATGGTGACGCGCTGCCAGCTGGGGGTCAGGTTGATGTCGTGGCCCATCCAGGTGACCTGGTAGGTGCCCAGGATCTCCTTGGCGGCTCCCGTGAGGATGCCCTCCAGAATGTCCATCATGCCGTCCAGATTGGTGAAGGCCTGATACAGCTCGCAGGTGGTGAACTCGGGGTTGTGCTTGGTGTCCATGCCCTCGTTGCGGAAGATGCGGCCCACCTCATACACGCGCTCCATGCCGCCCACGATCAGCCGCTTCAGGTGCAGCTCCGTGGCGATGCGCATATACATGTCGATATCCAGGGTGTTGTGGTGGGTGATGAAGGGCCGGGCGTTGGCGCCGCCGGCGATGGGGCTGAGCACGGGGGTCTCCACCTCCATAAAGCCCAGGTTGTCCAGATAACGGCGCAGGAAGGCCACAAACTTGCTGCGGATCTCGAAATTCCGCTTGGATTCGGGGTTCATGATCAGGTCCACATACCGCTGGCGATAGCGCAGCTCCTTGTCGGTGAGGCCGTGGAACTTCTCGGGCAGGGGCTGGAGGGACTTGCTGAGCAGGGTGATCTCGTGGGCGCGGATGCTCATCTCGCCCTTCTGGGTGCGGAACACCTGGCCCTTTACGCCCACAATGTCGCCGATGTCGTACTTCTTGAAGCGGTTATAGGCCTCCTCGTCCATCTCGTCCCTGCGGGCGTAGATCTGAATGCGGCCGGACTTGTCCTGCAGGTCGCAGAAGGACACCTTGCCCATGCCGCGCTTGGACATCAGGCGGCCGCCCAGGGACACGGTCTGCCCCTCCAGGGCGTCGAAGTTGTCCTTGACCTCCTGGGCGTGGTGGGTCACGTCGTAGCGGGTGATCTCAAAGGGGTTCATCCCCGCGTCCTGCAGGGCCTTGAGCTTGTCCCGGCGGATCTGGAGAATTTCCCGCAGGTCCTGCTGTGTATTCTGTTCTGCCATGGTGCAGTTCTCCTCTCTTGTTATCGTTCGATGGTGTCCACACGGTAGTGGATGACGCCCCGGGGGGCTTCCACGGTGATCTCGTCACCGGCCTTGGTGCCCATCAGGGCCTTGCCGAAGGGGGAATCCTCGGACACCTTGCGCTCCATGACGTTGGCCTCCTGGGAGCCCACGATGGTGTATTCCGGCAGCTGTTTGCCGTTATCCAGATTGGTGACCACCACACGGCAGCCGATGGAAATCTTGTCGGAGTCCATCTCGGACTCGTCCACAATGACGGCGTGGAGCAGAATCTCCTCCAGCTCGGCAATGCGGGAATAGAGCTTGCCCTGCTCGTTTTTCGCCTCGTCATACTCGCTGTTTTCGGACAGGTCGCCGAAGCCACGGGCCTCTTTGATCAGCTCGGCGATCTCGTCGGCGCGAGTGGTTTTGCTGTAGTCCAGTTCTTTTTTGAGCTCGTCATAGCGCTCCTGGCTCATTCTGAATTCTTTTACGGTTGCCATATGATCCATTCCTTTCGGGTGCCCGCCGGAAGGCGGCCACGATATACCCATAATACATCACATTGCATTATAGTTATTTTATGGGCCGATGTCAAGGGTTTCCACGGATTTGACGCAGATCTCCGGCAGGCGGCAGGCCCGGTGCAGCAGGGACAGAAGCCCCTCCGGCGGCGGGGTCTGGGACGGGTCCGGCCAGGCGTACCGTACCTCCTGGCGCAGGGCGCAGTCGGGGGTCAGGTACAGGGGCAGACCCTCCCGGGGCGGCGGGCCGAAGGTCACGGTGACGGCGGCGGGGCCGCCGCCGGTGGTAAGTCCCAGCTGCCGCAGCAGCTGCCGCTCCAGGGCTTCCTGCCCCGCTCCCGTCTCCAGCCGCAGGCGCCGGAAGCGCCGGGCCAGGACCTGGGCCGCCAGCAGGGTCCGGCTGTCGGCGCAGTCCGCCAGCAGCAGGGCCGTGTCCCCGGCGGGGGCCAGGGCGTCCAGCAATTGCGGCAGCAGGGCCAGCCGCAGTCCGTCCGGCAGAACCGGACGCAGAGGGGCAAAATCCCCCTCCCGGCCCGGCGGCAGGGCGGCGTGGGACACCCCGCAGCGCTCCAGCCGCCCGATCCACCGCCGCAGACGCCGCCCGGGAAACAGGCCCCCGTCCAGGTCCCCCTCCAGGGCCCAGTAGGTCATACCGGCGGCGGCGCGGCGCTCCAGCACCGGGCGTCCGGCGGTCAGATGCACATATCCCAGCATAAAAAAATCCCCTCCCGCCTTAATCCTGTTCCAAAAGAGCAATGCTCTTTTGGAACAAAAAGTCATTCGCTCCGAACCGCGCGTCCGAATGGTCTTTTAAGCCCATTCGGGCACACTCTCTCCGCGCAAAGTATTTTTCGCGACGTACACGCCCAGCGGAAGTCCCCTTGGGGGATGCCGCCGCGAAAAATGGATTTGACTTGATTCGCGACCTGCGGGCCGCGAACTCTGCGAGGCTTTTTTCGCATAAAAATCCCCTCCCGCCTTATTTTATAAGGCAGGAGGGGAAAATATACGGAATTTTACCAGCCGTAGCGGACGTAACCGGGCAGATACGGCAGGGGGTTGATAGCGGTGCCGTTGACGCCGCCGATGCGGATCTCATAGTGCAGGTGGGGGCCGGTGGAAACGCCGGTGGAGCCTATCTTTCCGATGACCTGACCCTGGGCCACCCGCTGGCCTGTCACGGCGATGACCCGGCTCATGTGGCCGTACACCGTGCTGGTGCCGTCGTCATGCTGAATCTTCACGCAATAGCCCAGGCCATAGTTCCAGCCTTCGTTGGCCAGCATAACGGTGCCCGCCTTGGTGGCGTAAATGTCGGAGCCCCAGGAGGCGCCGATGTCCACACCCAGATGATAGGTGCTGGCGCCGGGGCACGGTGCGTCACGGCCGCCGTAGCCGCCGGTGATCAGGCGGCAGGCGGTGGGCCAGATGAAGCCGCCCACGGCGGTCTGGTTGTTGCGGTTGGCTTCCTCGGACTTGCGGATCTCCTCCTGAAGCTCCTTCTCCCGGGCGGCCTGCTGGTTCAGCAGTGCCTGCTGGCCTGCCTCGCTGGCGGCATACTCCTCAAACACCCGGGTAGCCTCGGCCACCTGGGCGTCCAGCTCCGTCTTACTGGCGGTAAGCTCCGCCTGCTGCTGCTCCAGGTCCGCCTTATCCTGGGCCAGCTGCTCCCGCAGGGCCCGCAGCTGGTCGATGACGCTCTGGTCGTGCTCCACGATCTCGTTGATGAAGTCCATGCGGCTGAGGAGGTCGGCAAAGCCGGTGGCCTTGAACAGCACGGACCAGTAGGACACGGCGCCCCGCTCCTCCTCCTGCCGCACCTGGCGGCAGAACAGCTGATACTGCTGCTCCTCCTGGGCCTCGTTTTCGGTGATGCGGTCCTGGGTGTCCTTGATTTGCAGCTCCAGCAGGTCGATCTGCTGGGCGATGACGGCGGCCTGCTGGTCCAGCAGCTCCTTCTGCTCCAGGGCCTTGGCCTTGTCGGACTTGATCTGGTCCAGCTGCTGCTGGATCTCCTGCTTTTTGGCACGGGTCTCGGCCAGCTGGTCATTGAGACTGGCGCCGTAGGCCGTGTCCACCGGCCGCAGGGCCAGACACAGGGCGGCCATCATGGCCACGGCGCACACCAGGGCGGTCAGGCGTTTGATTTTCTGTTTCATGACGGTCTCCTCTCTTGTTATACCCGCAGGAATTTTCGGATGGCGGTCAGGCTGCCGCCCACGCCCACCAGGATGCCCACGCCGGCGAATACCGCCGCCACCGGGGCCCAGATCTGACGGAAGTCCACCACCCGCAGCAGCTGCATGGTATCGGAATTGGCGATGCCCTGGGATACGGCGGCATACAGCAGCCACTGGAGCCCGAAGGCCACCGCCGCGCCGATGAGGCCCAGCAGCAGGCCCTCATACACGAAGGGCCAGCGGATGAAGCCATCGGTAGCCCCCACCATTTTCATGATGGCGATCTCGTCCCGCCGGTCAAAGGTGGTGAGCTTGATGGTGTTGGAAATGATGAACACGGAGATGATCAGCAGAATGGCGATCAGGGCGATGCTGATGACGCTGGCGATGTTGCGGACGGTGATGAAGCCGTTGGAGATGTCCTGGTCCGCCCGGACCTTGGCGATGCCCTCCGTTTCGTCCAGCTGCTGCACCACCTGGTCCATGAGCTTCAGGTCCGTCAGGTGCATCACATAGCGGTGGCGGAAGATGGTGGGGTCCAGGTCGCTGTACAGGTCGTCCTCGTTATACTGGTCCACATATTCGTCCCGGGCCTCCTGCCGGGAGACGAAGGTGCAGTCCGCCACGCCGGAGATGCCCGACAGTTGGGACTGGAGGCCCTGGGCCTCCTCATCCGTGAGGCTCTCGTCCACGAAGGCCACCACGGCGTTCTCCTTCTGCAGGTCCTGCAGGTTGATGTTGGCGTTGTAGGCCACCAGCGAGAAGGTGCCCATAATCAGCAGGCACGCCACGGTGACGCCGATGGCGGCAAAGGACATGAACCCGTGGGACAGCATATTGCCCACGCCCTCCCGGAAGAAATAACGGAAATTACGCATGGGCGGCCACCTCGTATCTGCCCACGCCGGTGGCGGCTACCACGCCGTGGTCGATCATAATGACCCGCTTGTCAAAATGATTCACCAGGCTCTTTTCGTGGGTCACCACCACCACGGTGGTGCCCAGGGCGTTGATGCGCTCCAGCAGGGTCATGATCTCCAGAGAGCGGGCGGGGTCCAGGTTGCCGGTGGGCTCGTCGGCCACGATGGTGCTGGGATTGTTCACCAGGGCCCGGGCGATGGCCACTCTCTGCTGCTCGCCGCCGGACAGCTCATCAGGGAACCGGCGGCCCTTGCCGTCCAGCCCCACCAGGCCCAGCACATAGGGGATGCGGCTTTTGATCTCCCTGGCGGAGGCCCCCACCGCCCGCATGGCCAGGCTCAGATTGTCGTACACGGTTTTGTTGCCGATCAGGCGGAAATCCTGGAAAATCACCCCCACGGTGCGGCGCATCAGGGGAATCTGATGCCGGGTGATGTTGCTCATGGAGAAGCCGTTGATCATCACCCGGCCCCGGGAGGGCACCAGCTCGCCGGTCAGCAGCTTGATGATGGTGGACTTTCCGCTGCCGGAGGGGCCCACCAGGAACACGAATTCTCCGTCCTGAATCTCAAAAGAAATGCCATTTAACGCATGGGTGCCATTTTCGTATGTTTTTTCAACATTTGTCATTCTGATCATGGGATAATACCTCGATGTATGCACACACGATGCCCTTTGACAGGCGTCGTCATTCGGCCTTTTTTTACTTCACGGAAACATTATAAACAAAAAGTTACAAAATGGCAACAAAAAAAATATTAAATCTTTGTGAATGCAGGCGGTAAAATATGGAAAATCTGCCAGACGGAAAAACGGGCCGCCGAAAAAATGGGACTCTCCCGCTATCGGAAAGGAAGATCGTTACGAAAGAAACCCATCAGGGGTGTCTTTCGTTTGCAATCACAGGTTTTCCAGAACTTAAAAAGTTCTGGAAAACCGCACACAGCTTGTCGAAAAAGACTTTTTTGACAAGCTGATATAGATGAATGGGAGAGATCCATATGATGCGTCTGACCTTCCTGATGCTGTTTGGAAATGCCATATTTTACCTGATCCAGGCGGTTTCCTGCTGCCGGATCCTGACCCGGCGCTTTTCCTGGCCGGTGATGGTCCCGGGCTTCGCCGTCGGCTATCTGCTGTTTGTGCTCCCGGCGATCCCGTTTCCGGAGACGGGGATGATACGGGGTATGATTGCACTGGTGAGCTTTCCGCTGGTGGATATGGTGCTGTTCCGGGATAAATGGTACAGGTGTCTGTTCTGCGGCGTGGCGGCGGTGCTGATCATGTCGGCTGCGGATATGATATCGGCGGCCGTTCTGCTGACGCCGGAGCAGCTGCGCCAGGGGCTGACCTTTCAGCCCATTCCGGTGCAGCTGACGTCCTATGCCATCTTCCTGTCGGCGTCGGCGTTTTTCCTGTGGATGTTCACCCTGCTGATGAACCGCTATAAATATCGCCTGTCCGGAAGGGAGTGGGCTCTGTACCTGCTGTTTCCCGTCAGCCAGTGCCTGCTGCTGTATGGCTGGATGATGCTGTGCCGGCTGGATTTCAGCGCCAACCGCATGTGGATTCTGCTGGCGGGACTGATCACCTGCGTGGCGGCGGACGCCGCCCTGTTCACGGCGGTTCGCGGCATGGCCCAGCGGGTGGAGCTGCAGGCGGAAAACGACCTGCTGGCCCAGCAGATCGACCGCCAGAAGGAGCACTACGCGGCCATTACGGCCCAGTATGAGAATATCCGCCGGATCCGTCACGACATCGCCAATCATCTGTACACCATGGATCTGCTGCTGAAGGAGGGACAGTATGCGCAGGCCCAGGACTACTTTGCGGAGGTGTCCCAGGTCAGCCGCTACAAGTCCGACCTGGGCAGCTGCGAAAATCCGGTGGTGGACGCCTTCCTGTATGCCCGGGCGGAGGATCTGAAGGCCCAGGGCTTTGACGTAGAGTTCCAGGTCGCTGTCCCGGCGGAGTGCGGCATCCGGAACGCGGATATGGTGGTTGTCTTCGGCAACCTGCTGGACAACGCGGCGGAGGCCTGCCGGAATGCCGGGGAGAAGCGAATCGCCCTCTCCGCTGGTATGGAGCGGGGGTATCTGCACATCCGGGAGCAGAACCCGGCTCCGGTGGGGCCTGTTTCCCATGACCGGCGAATCCCGGAGCTGGAGCGGGGAATCGGGCACCATATCCTCCGGGAGCTGGCCGAGAGGTATGACGGCAGTTTTACCTGCCATGTGGAGCACAATGAATTCCTGGTGGATCTGTTCCTGCGGGAGCCGGAAATGTGACAGGTATATAGATCGCCCCCGCCCGGCATTGCGCCGGGCGGGGGCTGCAGCTATCTATGACAGGATTCAGTTTTTCAGGCTCTGCTCCACGGCAACGGCCACGGCCACGGTGGCGCCCACCATGGGGTTATTGCCCATGCCCAAAAAGCCCATCATTTCCACGTGGGCGGGCACAGAGGAGGAACCGGCGAACTGGGCGTCGGAGTGCATACGGCCCATGGTATCGGTCATGCCGTAGCTGGCGGGACCGGCGGCCATGTTGTCCGGGTGCAGGGTGCGGCCGGTGCCGCCGCCGGAGGCCACGGAGAAGTACTTCTTGCCCTGCTCGATGCATTCCTTCTTATAGGTGCCAGCCACAGGGTGCTGGAAGCGGGTGGGGTTGGTGGAGTTGCCGGTGATGGACACGTCCACGCCCTCGTGGTGCATGATGGCCACGCCCTCGCGGACATCGTCAGCGCCGTAGCAGCGGACGTCGGCCCGCTCGCCCTCGGAATAGCGGATCTCGCAGACGATGTTCAGCTTGCCGGTGTAGTAGTCGAACTGGGTCTGCACATAGGTGAAGCCGTTGATGCGGCTGATGATCTGGGCGGCGTCCTTGCCCAGGCCGTTGAGGATCACCCGCAGGGGCTGCTTGCGGGCCTTATTGGCGTTCTTCACGATGCCGATAGCGCCCTCGGCGGCGGCGAAGGACTCGTGGCCCGCCAGGAAGGCGAAGCACTTGCTCTCGTCGCTGAGCAGCATAGCGCCCAGGTTGCCGTGGCCCAGACCCACCTTGCGGTCGTCGGCCACGGAGCCGTCGATGCAGAAGGACTGCAGGCCCACGCCGATCATCTTGGCGGCCTCGGCGGCGGTCTTGACGCCGGACTTCAGGGCGATGGCCGCGCCCACGGTGTACGCCCAGCAGGCGTTTTCAAAGCAGATGGGCTGGATCTCCTTGACGATCTCATAGGGGTCGAAGCCCCGGGCCTTGCAGATGTCCCGGCACTCCTCCACGGAGCCGATGCCGTACTGAGCGAGGACGCCATTGATCTTGTCGATTCTTCTTTCGTAGCTTTCAAACAGTGCCATTTTTCCGTCCTCCTCTTATTCCTGCCGGGGGTCAATATACTTGGCGGCATTGTCGAACTGACCATAGTGCCCCTTGGCCTTTTCCAGAGCCGTGGCGGCGTCATCGCCCTTCTTGATGAAGTCCATCATCTTGCCCAGGCTGATGAACTCATAGCCCACGATCTCGTCCTCCTTGTTCAGGGCCACGCGGGTGACATAGCCCTCGGCCATCTCCAGATAGCGGGGGCCCTTGGCCTTGGTGGCGAACATGGTGCCCACCTGGCTGCGCAGACCCTTGCCCAGGTCCTCCAGGGAAGCGCCCACGGACAGTCCGCCCTCGGAGAAGGCGGACTGGGACCGGCCATAGACGATCTGCAGGAACAGCTCCCGCATGGCGGTGTTGATGGCGTCGCACACCAGGTCGGTGTTCAGAGCCTCCAGAATGGTCTTGCCGATGAGGATCTCGGAGGCCATGGCGGCGGAGTGGGTCATGCCGGAGCAGCCGATGGTCTCCACCAGCGCCTCCTCAATGATGCCGTTTTTGATGTTCAGCGTCAGCTTGCAGGCACCCTGCTGGGGAGCGCACCAGCCGATGCCGTGGGTAAACCCGGAAATATCGGAAATCTCCTTGGCCTGGACCCACTTGCCCTCCTCGGGAATGGGAGCCGGACCGTGATAAGCGCCCTTGGCAACGGGACACATATGCTGTACCTCGGTGGTATAGATCATAGCGAATTCCTTCCTTCTAAATAATGAGGGATGTCCTCTTGTACCCCATTATAGCAAGTCTTCCGTGAATTTGCAAGTAATATTCCGAACGTTCCATGCAGCGAAAAAGCGGGCATCCACGCTCCGGATGCCCGCTTTGGCCCAAAAGGGCGTTATTCCGTTGTGTGCTTCTCCTTGCCGAAGTGCAGCTCGCGCATACCCTCCACCTCGTCGCAGATGGGCTTGAGGTTGCAGGAGCCGCAGTCGGTGGGCATACCCTCCAGGATCTTGCTGAGACTCATGGTGATATCCCGGACCGTTTTGGCTTCCTGCTCCAGAGCGGCATAGTCCGCGTCCGGGGCGGTGATGAAAATCAGCTTCACTGCCAGGATGTTGGGATTCTGCTTATACTGGCGGATGAAATCGTTGCCCACGGCCCGGAAGCTGATGCCCTTTTTCAGGGCGGCGCTGCTCAGGCGCACCTGCTCCCGGTTGGACTCGGAGGAGGTGCGGATCATGTATCCCTTGGGGAACACATGGTATTTCACGAAGTCCATGTCCTGGATGGCCCGGAAGGCCTGCTCCGTGTCGTCCTCGTCGTCGGACTCGATGTCTCCCACCCGCAGCAGGGCGATGCGGGCATAGGCGCTGTCGCCCCGGAGCTCCGTGAGGTCGGGGCCGAAAACCAGAATTTCGTCCTGCTCCACCAGCTGGGCGCTGGTGGTGACGCAGATGAAATTCACGGCGGGCTTGCTGCTGCCGCCCAGCTCATAGGCGGCGTCCCGCAGCATCACCAGCTCAAAGGAGCCGGTGTCCTCCCAGGACCCCTGGGGGTCATAGGGGCAACGCCGGGGGGTGGAGGAGCCCGCCAGCTCCTCCACCTTGCGGATGATCGAATTATACAGCTCCATCAGAACTTGATGTCTACTTTCTTCCGGTCAAAGATCTTGTTCACCTGCACATAGGCCCAGCCCAGCAGCTTCTGGTCCAGGTTCCAGAAGTACACCACGAACAGGACGCCGATGATGGCGGAGAAAATGGCCGCGATCTTGCCCAATACCTTCAAAAACTTACACATAGTTGTCTCCTTTCCTCTGCCGCCTGCGGCAGATGGGGCCTAATTCCCTCAGCGGGCCATGCCCTTCTGGCGGGCGTACTCGGCGGCGCCCAGGGCGCCCATC
>ENA-OYXS01000191-OYXS01000191.1-human-gut-metagenome-genome-assembly--contig:-NODE-191-length-26809-cov-7.468977_pt1 | contig 26809 bp, 19 predicted proteins | sample MGYA00243240_ERZ653429 | MGnify/ENA primary metagenome ERZ653429 (study PRJEB26926, sample SAMN06164958) | human gut metagenome | biome: ENVO:00009003; feature: ENVO:2100002; material: ENVO:00002003... | reverse complement strand
GGTCATCGAGGAACTCTTTCATTTCTTTCTTCTGCTGCTCCATATCATACGGAACAGTTGCAGAGAAGTTGTTATTGGCATTCTGCCTACGCTGCCAGTTTGTGATATTGGTTTCCACACCAAGCAGACGGTTCTCTGCTTCCTTTACTGCTTCATCAGTTGGAACGGGAACAATATCAATGGACATCATCAGATTTCTGTTCATATCCGTAAGTTCCGCTACCATACTGTCTTTGATATAGGACGCATATTCACGAAGAAAAAGGACTCTTCCATAACGGTTTCCCATCTTGAAATAGTCCTTTTCAAATTCCATTGTGTCGGGGCAGATATAATCCTTAAAATCGTGTCCCTTTTTTCTTGTTTCCTTAATATCAAAGTGGAAAGAGCTTTCTTCTCCCACACGATAGAAGTCGTGGAAAATACGAAGTCTTTCGTCTGTTTCCAGTTCCACACACTTACTTCCAAGCCTGCCGAAGTGAGCAATCAAATCTGCACCGACACGGGCAAAATAAGTTCTTGCGTCCTCCACACTCTTTTTGTTGATGGAAATGGTAATATACTTATCCTGAACAATGGAGTTTGCACCCGTTGCCTTATCAAGAAGCATTTTGTTATATTCCTCTCGATACTCGTCCAGATTATCTCCGGTTGTCGGAATAAGGATTGTCTGCTCAAAATCCAGTCTGTTGAGCCGACGATTATTGATTGTGATTTTTGTCGTTGCACCACTGTCAAGAGAGTTCAGAAGTTCGGAATATTCAAGGAACATCGCTTCCTTATCTTCACGACTTGCCACTGCATAGTTAATATCCGTAAAGCGATAAGTCTTTGAATATTTATCCTTTCCCACTTTGAAAATGCCATCATCAAAGATAGCTGCCACGGGAATCACGTCCTGCACCCCTTTCGGTACAACAAATTTTTCTTTATCCTGCTTAAACAGGTTCGTAAGAGTCTTAATCATTTGACTTCAATACCTCCTTCTGCTTCTGTTCAATGCTTGGCTTCATCAGTTCGTAATAAACATTGGTGGAGTGAAATACCAGCTTCTTCGGCATTAAAAACTCCGATTTTATCCACGCATAGATTGCTTTCTCTGCGGTCATACCGTTGTACTTCACAAAGCCCAGTGCCGCAAACGGTGCAGCACCCAAAATGCACACCCACGATACGGTTTCCGTGCCAACATACGGTCTGAGCAAGAAATACAGTCCTACCGCAACGCCACAAGCGAGAACAGAAAAAATGAACTGTCTGAGCGACAGTCCAAAAAACATTGACTCTGTATAATTTCTGATTTCTCGGTTAATTTTTACTTCCATATCTGTTTCCTTTCCTGCGGTTTCGGTCTTTCTCCCTCACGCATTTATCATTCAGGCAAAAGACTTTGCCTTTCCGTTTACCGCCATAGTAAACACATTTCTTACAATCTCTTTGGTTCATCTCAAAATCTCTCCTTAAAGTCCCATCATCTCTCGGATAATACGGTCAGACATTTTCACTGCACCGACAAGAACAAGCATATTAAATACCAGTTCCCCGATATATGCCCACACCTGCGTAACTGCTGCTGCGTCAGGATTCACTACTGGCGGCGATGAAGCAAATACGGAGAAAATAATACAAGCAAGTACAATGACTGCCCCTTCAAGCAGAACTGCACAATAGCTCTTGATAAAACTCTTGCCGACATTCTGTGTCGGTTCTCCTGCAAATGTGGAAAGCGGTATCGGTGCAAGTGCTGTGTACATATACAACTTGAAAAATCGTCCATACACTGTCATTATCAGAATGAACGACAGCACCGTGATAAATAATCCTCCAATAAGCGTTACCGCCCACAAAGGGATACTCTCAAAAAATCCGCAATCCTCTATGGTCGTTACCATCTCTGCGGGCAAAGTCGTCTGTTGTGGAGTTCCAAATCCGGCAGCATTCATAATGGTTGAAATCGTACCTTGCACGATATTAAATAGTGCAAGCATAAGCTCCATTCCGTATGTGATAACACCTTTCGCCAGTGCAAAACGAACAAAGAGTTTCAGTGCGTGTTCCGGTTTCTTCACATCTGTAAAACTTCCGCAGGTCTTTACCATACCTATCACGAAAAACAACACAAGCAATGCAAGCCCGATAGCCTGAACTGCACCGTTGATGTCAACGATAACCTTCCAGATATTCCCGCCCTTAAAGTTCTGCGGTGTAGTTGTGATGAGCGTCCATATTTCCGACAGTTTTTCATTCCAAGTTTCAAGGGCATTTTCAAGATTTTGAACTACCCAGTTATCACTCATTCAAAGCACCTCCTTACAATTAAGGGGTGTACCTTAACTTGGCACACCCCTCGATAACTGTGTAACTCTTATCTTAGCCTGTGATAAGAGTAAGGATTTCTTTTGCGAAAGTGATAATGACACCGCCCGCAAGAGTCAGGAAGCCATTGGCTCTCTGAGAAGGGTCGTGAGATTTGAGTGAAAGACCGACCTGCACGATACCAAAGCCAAGCAAAATCATACCGATGGCACGGATAAGTCCGAAGATAAAATCGGACAGATTATTGACTACGGTAAGCGGGTCATTCGCTGCAAATGCAGTCGTTGTCATTCCAAGTGCCAACGCACCGACAATGACCATTGTGCAGTAAGCACGGAAGCCTTTCTTAACCTTTCCGGTCATAGGCAGTTTCTTTGTTTCCTGAATGTCAGTTGCTTTTTTCTTAAAAATAGTCATAGTTGAATACCTCCAAAATTTAATTTGTTTGATTGTTTATGAACAGAGCTTCCATCTCCTCCTCGGAAAGAAGTTCCCAGTTCGTTTCTTCCATTTCCTTTTCAGGAAGTGTTGCAGGGTCAATGTCCCAAATGGCAATCGAAGCAATATCTTTTGTGACTTCTCCATGCTTATAAGGACTCGCCTTTCCGTCTGTGGTAAGTGCCACATTCGGGTGTTTCATAATGTCATATTTGAAATCCATAATGGGTCTTTCCCCACGGATAAACAAAATAGCGTACTGATTATCGAGCATACGCACCTCATCAGGGGTAAGTAACTCTCTGCCGCTAATCTGATAGTTGGTGGAATAATTACCGCTTCTTCCGGTACTCTTTCCGAACGTGTTGGTATCAATGGTTTCCTTGCCCAACAGCTCCGACACATATTTATGGGTTGACTGCTCATTTCCACCAAGGTAAAGAAATTCATCGCAGTTACCCACAATGCTCTCCCACTGTTTTTCAAACAAGGCTTTAAGCTGTGCCAAGTTCTGTAAGATGATGCTTACAGATACCCCACGGGAACGCATAACCGACAGTATCTTGTCGAAGTCGTCCGGCAGTGAAACATTGGCAAATTCGTCCATCATAAAATGAACAGGCATCGGCAAACAGCCGCCGTGGATATGGTCGGCTGCATAAAACAACTGCTGAAAGAGCTGTGTGTAAAGAATGGACACCAAGAAGTTGAAACTGGAGTCGTTATCCGGTATCAGTGCAAACAGTGCCACCTTTTTCTCTCCGAGTGACTGCAAATCCAGTTCATCGACAGAAGTAAGAGCAGCAAGACTTTCCAAGTTAAACTTTTCAAGCCTTGCTGCAAGGGTTATCTGTATAGATTTTAATGTTTTGGAAGAACCGGAATGATAAGAGTGGTAATACTTCAAAGCAATGTGGTCAGGGTTATCTATCATCAAATCTGAAAACAGATTATCAAGCGGAGAAGGACTTGGGTCGTCCTCGTCCTCAATCGCCCCGGCTCTGAGCATTTCCATTACCATTGCAAAATTCTGTTCTTCCGGCGGTGCTTCATAATGCAGATAAAATACAAGTGCAAGCAGAAGCATTGACGCTGCCGTATCCCAAAACGGGTCATTGCTCTGTGAACCTTTCGGAGTGGTACTCTTGAAAAGATTTGTCACGAGCTTCTGCACATCATTATCATTCTGTAAATAAACAAATGGATTGTAACAATGGCTTTTCTCCATTGAAATCAAATCAAGCACACGCACTTCGTAACCTTTCTTCTCAAGAAGATGTCCCGTATCTCGCAGAATTTCCCCTTTCGGGTCTAATATCACATAGCTGTTTCTTGCAGCATTCATAATATTAGGCTTTGCATAAAACCTCGTCTTACCTGCACCGGAGCCACCGCACACAAGCGTATTCAGATTTCGTCTGTGCTTCTTGGCATTAAGTCCAATGCACACATTCTGAGTCATCAGCTTATTTTCTGATAGTGGCTTTTGTCGGTATTTTTTATCAATGGCTCTGACATTGCCCCATTTGGCAGAACCGTGTTCTTCTCGTCTGCGGTAATTCTTTCTTGTTGAGAAATAAATCCCGATACCCATTCCATAGCATAAAAGTAAAATGAGGACAGTTTTTAAGCTGTCCCCACATAATTTTATGGAAAATGGATTATCAAAGAGTGTCGCAAGATTGGCTGCTATCTCCGGCAATCCTCCGCTTATGGAAGGTGCAATCAGAAGTGCCAGCCATATGACCGGAACGATACCGACAATGGATAAAATAATGGCAGTCTGCCTGTCATTATCTCGCTTCATCTGAGCGTTTCCTTTCAATCACTTTGAACTTTTTCAATGGGGCATTTCCGACTTTTACAAGCAGGTCGTCTACTGCATCTGCGGACTTGCCTTCCTCCATCAACTTTGTTTTCTCATCGTTTAAGGAGCGAATGACAACACCGTGTTCATAATCGTCCAAAGCAATGTGGTAGAGTTTTTCTTTTTCCATATCTGCCCTCCGTTATCTCTCATAGTCCTTTGAACGTTCCTGCTTTTTGCGGAACATTTCATCAGAGATATGACTGTGAATTTCTGCCATTGCATTTCGTGTCTTGGAAAGCTCCGCACGAATTTCTTTCGGCTCTTTGGAAGCCAGTCCCTCCGGAATGCGGTTAATCGCAAAATTCTGTGTATCTACGCCATACTTCTTGCAAAGCATATATCCGATACACACTGCCTGAAAGCCCATATCCCTGCGGCTGTAACTTTCACTGTTGATAGAAAGCTGTGCGTGTCCGAGTTCCTGAGCGACACACTGGGCAACTGCTACGCTGTCGCCCACATTACGCTTCACATACAAGGTCTGCTTTTCATTATTATAGAAAGCTGCCATATTCGGATACGGAAGTTCATCGGTTGACGCAACCTCCACCGGAGATACATCAAGCATTGTCGTGATAAGTGCTTTCGGGTCACGGTTTGCTGATACTGCCGGAGCTTTCCTTCCATTTGTCTGCGTAACATCAAATACCTTTTTGACATTGTAGGAAATACCCGGAGAACCATCTGCTCTTGTGTATTCCACTGGTTCAAGGATAGAAATACTCTTTGCCCCTTTGGTAATCTTCACATTGTCCTTACCCCAATCATCAAAATCTTTAAGCTGTGTCGCCTGCGGATACTGACTGTAAATAAGGAGAGCATTTGCTGCGGAATATCTGTCCATTCGACTCTGCGTATCAAGAAAACTCTTGAATTTCTCAGGGTCACTCACAATCTCACGGGAAGCGTCATCAATCATCTGATAGACCTTTTCTTTTTCTGCTCGCTTCTTTTCTGCATACTCCTCTTTGGATAATCTCGGCTGATTACCGCCAGCCTTTGCGGGTTTGAAATCATTTGTCATAGTGAATTACCTCTCTTTTGTTTTGGGGTTTTTCTTCGGCTGACGGTGTACCGTCTGACCGTTTTTCTGCTGCGGCTTCTTGCCGTCTTTCTTAACCTCCGGCTCTTTACGCTCTGCTTCTTTTTGCTGTTTTGCCTGTGCCTTATAACGGTCAAGTTTCTCTTTGACCGATGGCTTTTCCACTGGCTTTGCAACACCCTTATCAGATTGCGTTTCTACCGGCTCTGAGTTTTGCCTTGACAGAGGGCTTTTGTCTGTTTTGGCGACTGAGGGGTTTGCGTTTGCTCGCTCCTCTTTCTGCATTGGATTTCTGACCGCTTCTTCCATAATGATTTCACTCTTGGATTTAGTCGGCTTTTCTTTTTCAACCGCTTCACGGTCTGCGATAGCTTTCTCTGCTTCACTGACAATCGAAGCCTTATCCACTTTGCCAAGTTCAAATCTTTCAACGATACGCTGAATTTTAGAAGCGTCCTCTGCTCTTGCGATAATATCTACCGGAGCGTTCTCTCCCTTTGTGTTCTTATCTCTGAGGACACAATAAAGAACGCCATAGCGTTTTGCCTGTTCGGTAAACTTCTTCAAATCCTTTTGCGGAATGGAAAAGACTTTCAGCTCCTTGCCTGACTTAATCATATTGGTAAGCCTTGCTTTGCCCTTCGTCTTTTGTTCCTGCTTCAGAACCGATACCAAAAGCAATGCGATATTCTTCGCCGCCGAACCGCTTAATCTTGCAGCAACTTCAAATCCTTCAAGCGAAAGCCTGACGACCTGCTCTGCTGCGTCACCACCGTTGTTCATAGCGTGATTTCTCCTTTCTCTGCTGTTTTTGTTCCTCTGTTTCGATATGCTCAAGGTTTTCTTCCATAACCTTTGACCTCTCCGCAATATCCTCGCAGAGTTTTACTTCCCGTCGGAGTTTTTTCAATTCTCCATTGATAGAAGCGATTTCATCTTTTGCCGCCTGAAGCTGACCATCATCAATATTTGTTCTTATCTTTTTTCGGAGATGTGTTCTTCCGGCAATCAGATTTTTCATCTGCTCCTCTAAGGAAGTCTTATATGAAAAAAGCTGTTCGTCCGTGGAAATATTTTCTCGTCCGAGCAGCCTTACTTCATCAGTAATCTTATCGAGCTTCATCAAATCATCTTTCAAAAGATAATGAAGCCTTGCGTTATTCTGTTTCTTATACTTGGGCAGATAACCGAGTCTGTAACAGTAATACAGATACAGCCCATAAAGTCCGCCTTTCTTTTTCAGCTTCTGCCCTCTGGTCTGCATACGGTACTGTCTTGGTTTATAAGTCGCCCTCTGGAACGGCTCAATCTCTGCCCATCTGTCACGATTTTCTTTGATACGCTCTACAATCCGGTCATTGGTATAATCTGCTCCGAGATTTTTCAGTCGTATCGGCTTATCGTATCCCTTTGGAATGACCGTCCAGTATTTTCGGCTTGGACTTATGTTATAGGCATATCCCATTTCCTTGAGAGCAAACTGAAATTCTTTCAGGGTCTTGCTGTGGTCGATAGCATAATCAATGGCTTCTTTTGCAACCGAGTAGCGTGTCGGCATACCTGCCTTTTCTTTCATCGTCAGATAATCCGACTGCTTACTGCGGTTCGGATTCGGGTCATAGTAAAGTCCGTACTTCTCACAAATTCTGTCTGCAACTTTTCGGAATTTGAACCACGCTTTTTCCTCTCCCCACAAATGTTTGCCATCGACAAAAGAAATAGAGTTGATGACAAAATGGCAATGCAGGTGCTTTGTGTTCAGGTGGGTTGTCACAACGACCTGAAATCTTTTACCCCACACTTCATTTGCAAATTCCATTCCGATTTTCTGTGCCATCTCAGGAGATATATCTGTTTCCTTGAAACTCAAATATCCGTGATAGGCTTGGATACCGTCTGTCTTTTGGTACTGTTCCTTAACCGTTATGAACTGGTCACGGGCAATCGCCACATTACAGTTGATACCCTCAACATAAAATTCTCGCTCTGTTTTTTCTTCGTCCTTTGCATAAGCAATAACATCTGCAAGAGCCTGATACTGTTCCTTTGAAAACTCCCTTTTGATTTTGGCAGAAGTCTTTTCGGGATTGGTCGCATAGTCAATGACCTGACCGAGCCTTTCTGTTACCGACCACAACTTTGTTACTGCCATTTCATTTCGCTCTGATTTGGACGAAGATATGTCCTCTCAATCTCTGACTGGAACTTATTCCACTTCGCAGCTTCATTCTTCAGCATAGGTGCGTCAATGAAACCGAGTGTATTTGCTTTGGCAGCAAGCTGATTGATGTTATTACCGATAGAGGAAAGTTCCCTCATCACATCATAGAAACGGTCATCGGGTTTCTCTTTCGGTTCGTAACCTCTGATAAGTAAACGGATAAGTCCGGCTTCGGAAAGACAAGCCTTCTTTGCCTTTGCTGCCAAGTCCTGTGCTTCCTTGCGGTTAAAGCGGACAATCTTCTGAATGTTTCTCTTTCTCATAATCGGTATCTTCCTTTCTCTTTACTCTGCAATCTTTGTTAATCTGGAATAAGCACATCATCGTAACGCCAAGACAACTGCCGAGCAGTATTCCGGCGGCGATAAGTAATAACTCTCTCAAATCAAGTTCTCCTTTCTCACGGGGTATTAGGGGCAACCCCTAACGAGCCTTTTACCGTTTGGGAAACTGTGTTTATCCAAATGGTCTGCTCGCTAAGATTAAACATCTCCTCTGGGTTGCCCCGTTCTCAGGCTACTATCTCTCATAATCCTTTGATTTCGGCTTAAAAGGTTCAGCCACGATATTGCCGCACACTTCCTTAGAAAAGCGTTCAGGATACTTGAACTGTTCCTTATACTTCTTCATCATATCGTCCGGCAAGCTCTGAAAGCTCTCACTCTCAGGCGGTGCATAACAGATAAAGAACTTGCCGCAGATAATATCAACCATCTCTTTCTTATCGTTGTCCTGCACATAAACAGCACGATTAAGCGGAAGTCCTCTCATCTTTCCTTCCTCATTACAGATGATTGCAACGTCATCATCAAAGGGCATATATTCCTCAATATCCCCGCCGACAACCTCCTGCATTGCTTCCAGACTGTCGTCGATTACAATTTCCTTCGGGTACTTTTCCGGTTCTACCAAGAGAACTTTAATCTTAGAATCATTCATCGTTCTTCATTCCTTTCGTGTGTTTTTTTATTGTAAATTCCCATCCGCATACAAAGAAAATCGTTGAAGTCCTTACCTGCTTTTGGTGGTTCATCAACGATTTCATACTTATCCGGCAGAATGGTTTTTAAGGTCTGTGCTGCCTTTCTGCCCGCTATATCATTGTCAAAATGGATACGGATTTTCCTGACAGATGGGTTGCTGCCAAGATACTTTTCCAGTGCAATCGGCACTTTACTGTCCTCAATTTTCTTTGCCGGAGAATACACCCCAGACAGCGAAACAAAGCTCATTTCTTTCCAATCCTGCCCGTTCAGCTTCGCAAGCGTGGCATAGGATAACAAGTCAATGGCACACTCAAAGAGGTGTACTTCCTCCAAGTTTTCCTTACCAAGCCGAAAAGAATAATCTTTTTTACTGCCACTGCAATCGCCCATAATCCTACGCTTATTCGTGGAACGGTAGGCTGCATATTTGGGTTCTTTCTTCTCGTCATAGCCTACAAACACAACATTGTGATACGGCAGACTCTCAAAGATAAGGTCATTGGAGATACAGTAATTGATGATTTCAAAATCTATTCCTCTCCCGAAAAGATACTCTGTAATCACTCTGTTGGAAGCACATTTTTCAGGGAGAAGAAGTGGTTTGTTTTCCTCTTTTGACTGTGGTTTTTCATAGACTGGAGCCTGAATCGCTGTGTGTCCGATAATGGTTTCCACCGCTTCAAGGAAGCTGTAACCTTTGACCTTAATCAGATAATCCAAAGCACTCCTGCCGCCAATACCTCTCGACCACCATATCCATTTCCCATTTGAAATCTTCAAACTGTCGTGGGTTCTGGTGCAATAGGTGTTACCTGAAAACTTAACCAGCTCATACGGTTCATAATTTCTCAGGTAGGTTAATAAGTCCATCTGCTTCGCCTGAATGATTAACTCAGGTGCGATAAATGGCATATCGACCACCGCCTTTCTGTTTATCTCTCATACGATTTCTCCTTTCTGCCGCCGACTGCTTCGCCCTCATCAGGCTCTCCGCCGACAATCTCATTTTCCTTTTTATCCATATTGAGCAGGATATTCAGCTCATCAAGTCGAACAGTTTTTGCCTTCAATTCTTCCTCTTTGGCAAACGGCTTTTCGATTTCCTGCTTCGCTGTTTCAAACTGCTTTTCCGTATTTTCAAGACTGTTTTTCGTATCAGCAAGTGTTTCCTCAAAGCGTTCAATGCCGTTATCTATTCTCACGATATTACCGTGAGCATCATCGCCAAGCGGTACATCTCTGCTTGTTTCGCCTTTTAATTTCACAACATAATTACGCTGAACCGTATCAAAATACAGTTCCATTTGAAAGCCACGGTACTCGCCAAGTGGTATCGCATCGGGACTGTTCATTGACTTGCAGGCATTGATGATTGCCTGACCTGCTTCGGCTTTTTCGGAATAAGAAACACCCGATACCGTCATTCCAAGCGGCTGCTCGTCTATCGGTTTCGGGTGTAATTTTGCTGTTTCAACATCTTTTGTAAGTCCCTCTACACGGGATTTCAAGTAAGCAATCTGTTGTGGGTAGAACTTGATGACCTTATCCTCCAGTCCATATTTCTCTGATAAGAAATTGGATTTTAACATCTTTAGCTTCTGTACTTGAATGTCTAAGTCCATCTTTTCTTTGATATATGGATTACCTGTTGCAAGCATTTTTATCTCTGCATAGGACAGTGCGGTTTCATCAATATCCTCTGCCGACCTAACCGGAGATTTGCTCGTCATAATCTGACTTGCGAACTTCTGCTTACCTTCCACAAGCTGATAGAGGTATGCATCAAAGGTCTGCTCTGTTACATAACGGTAAATATCAACCTGCGGATTTTCATTGCCTTGACGGACAATTCTACCGGAACGCTGCTCCAAATCTGAAGGTCGCCACGGACAATCCACATCGTGAAGTGCGATAAGTTTATCCTGCACATTCGTTCCTGCTCCCATCTTCTGAGTAGAGCCAAGAAGCACCCTGACTTCTCCCTTGCGGGTCTTTTGGAACAGTTCTTTTTTCTTCATATCCGTGTCGGCTTCGTGTATGAACTTCACTTCACTTTCAGGAATACCTCTCTCAATCAGCTTTTTCCTAATGTCGTTATAGACGGAAAATGTTCCGTCATTCTTCGGCGTGGAAAGGTCACAGAACACAAGCTGTGCCGATTTCTTGTCGGCATTTTCTTCCCATATTCGATAGATGTTATCGACGCAGGCATTGATTTTACTGCCCTCAAAATCAGGCAGCATATCGTTTAGCATACGCTGGTCAAGAGCCAGTTTTCTTCCATCATTCGTGATTTTCAGCATATTATCTACACTTGAATCCACACCGCCGCCACGCACCTGCTCAGCTCTCTCTGCAAGGGAAGCAACCATTTCTTTCTGCATTTCTGACGGCTTTACTGCAATGTTATGGTACTTTGCTTCCGGTACTGGCAGGTTCAACATATCCGCTGTCTTAATGTCCGCTATCTCCTTGAACATCGCCATTAGTTCAGGCAAGTTATAGAATTTTGCGAACCTTGTCTTTGCTCTGTATCCCGTTCCTTCCGGTGTAAGTTCCACTGCCGTAATGGTTTCTCCGAAAGTGGAAGCCCAGGCATCAAAGTGCTGCAACCCATTTTTCACAAGCGTGCTGTACTGCAAATATCGCTGTATCGTATAGAGTTCCACCATACTGTTTGAGATAGGTGTACCCGTTGCGAACACGGTCCCTCGCCCTCCGGTAATCTCGTCAAGGTAACGACACTTCATAAAGAGGTCGGAAGATTTCTGTGCTTCCGTCTGTGCGATACCGCCCACATTACGCATTTTTGTATAAAGATAAAGGTTCTTGTAATAATGGCTTTCATCAACAAAAAGCCTGTCTACACCAAGTTCCTCAAAGGTTACAACATCATCTTTTTTCGTCTGGTCATTGAGTTTATCAAGTTTCTGCCTGATAGATTTCTTTGACTTTTCAAGCTGCTTTATGGAGAAGTTTTCCCCTCGGTTTCGCTTGAGTTCCGCAATTCCTCCGGTTATCTCCTCAAGCTGCTGTTCTAAGATTGCCCTCTGTCTTTCAATGGACATCGGGATTTTTTCAAACTGTGAATGTCCGATGATAACTGCGTCATAATCTCCAGTTGCAATCCTGCCGCAGAACTTTTTACGGTTCTTGGTTTCAAAATCTTTCTTTGTTGCGACAAGAATATTCGCCGCCGGATAGAGCTGCAAATACTCAGCCGCCCATTGTTCGGTCAAGTGATTTGGTACAACAAACAGTGACTTGTTACAAAGCCCAAGCCTTTTCGACTCCTGTGCTGCCGCCACCATTTCAAAAGTTTTTCCTGCTCCGACTGCGTGTGCAAGAAGCGTATTTCCTCCGTAAAGGATATGAGCAACCGCATTTTTCTGATGTTCCCTGAGTTCAATTTCAGGGTTCATACCATTGAAAATGATATGACTTCCATCATACTCACGAGGTCTGACGCTATTGAATTTCTCATTGTAAGATTTGCAAAGCCTTTCCCTTCGTTCAGGGTCAGACCATATCCAGTCCTGAAATTCCTGCTTAATCATTTCCTGCTTCGACTGAGCAATCGCTGTTTCCTTTTTATTTAGGACAGCCTTTTTCTTTCCCTCATCATCTTCGATATAATCAAAGATACGCACATCTTTTAAATTCAGCGTTTCCTCAATAATCTTATAGGCATTGATGCGGGAAGTTCCGTAAGTGTTATATGCCCTTACATTTCCTTTGTCATAGGATTTGCCCTCAATATTCCACTCACTCGTAAATGGAGAGAAGTGAACTTTGATATTCCACTGTGCATAGCGTGGTGTTTCAAGCAAATGAAAGATAAACTCCTGCACATCGTCCGGTGGCAACCAAGTTGCACCAAGTCGCACGGAAATTTCACTTGCAGTCAGGTCTTTCGGCTGCACCTTTTGAAGTGCTTCTACATTGACCTTATAATCTTCCGGATAGAGTTCTGCCGAGTTCTTTGCAATCTTCAGCTTTTCCCTGACATTACCCGAAAGGTATTCATCAGCCATCAGATACTTCGGTTCGTAAGAATTTCCATACTCATAAAGCGGGTTTAGGAAGATAACACCCTTTAAGTCCTCAAAGATTTCATTCTCCGATTTACCGGAAAGCTCCATCATATAGTCCATATCAATCGTGGCTTTTTCTCCAAGAGATACCGCCAACGCTTCGCTTGCCGTATCAACAGAAGTAACCGGAGTATGCGGCTTAATTGTCCTCTTAGAAAACATATCAGCCTTACGTTCCAGTTCTCCGTCCTCTCCGATTATCTCCAATGCGGAAAGCAAAGAGAATGAACTGTCCTGCGAAAAAGCAGAGGTATTTGCACGGCTATTAATAAGTCCGTACTTACCTGAAAAGGTATCATAAAGTCTGTTTAATCGCTCCTGCTCCGCTTTGATTTCGCTGTCAGGGTAATCTTCTGTCTGCAATTCAATCAGCGTTCTGACGGAATTTCTAATAGCAATCATACCCTTAATTCGGTTCTCTGCGGTTGCCGACACTTCCACCGGAGTCATACGGGAATTTTCACGATAGTAGATTTTATCGTCCACCACCGTATAGGAAAAGTTTCTCACTGTCGGGTCTGCCGGAATAGAATTATCTTCCTCCTCCAGTTCTTCCTCGGCTTCATATTCCGTGATTTCTCCGTGAATGTTTGCTACTGCTTCATCAAGCTGTGCTGCAAGGTCTGCATTTTCATACGGCATACAAGTTGCTTCCATACCGAAACGCCCCGATACCATTTTCATTTCTCCAAGTATCATTTCGGGGTGCTGCACAAAATAAGAGTTCATCTTAATTCCGTTCTCATCGGTATCAAGATGAACCCAATCCGGCTCAATATCTATCAGTCTGTCACGCTTTTGCAGGATAAGAATATCCGAAACGACTTCCGTTCCTGCATTACCCTTAAAGGTATTATTCGGCAATCGAATTGCTCCAAGAAGCTCTGCTCTCTGTGCAATATACTTTCGTACTGCTAAAGTTTCCTTATCCATTGTGCCTTTGCTCGTTACAAGAGCCATCACACCGCCGGGTCTTAACTTATCAAGGGACTTGGCAAAAAAGTAATCGTGTATCAGGAACTTATGCTTGTCGTACCTTTTATCTAACACCTTAAAATCTCCAAAAGGCACATTGCCAACCACTCCATCAAAGAAGCTGTCCGGCAGATTGGTTTCTTCAAATCCTTGTGCCGCAATGGTTGTTTTCTGATAAAGCTGCTGTGCAATCCCTGCGGAAATCGTATCAAGTTCCACACCGTAAATCTTACTGTCTTGCATTGCGTCCGGTAGCATACCGATGAAATTACCGATACCGCAGGACGGCTCTAACAAGTTGCCTTCCTTAAAACCCATCTGCTCCATTGCCTTATAAATGGCTGTGATAACTTCAGGCGGCGTGTAGAACGCAGTCAATGTGCTTTCTCTTGCCGAAGCATATTCCTCCGGTGTTAATACCGAAGAAAGTTCCAGATATTCAGTTGCCCACGCTGAATTATTTTCATCAAAGGCTTCTGAAAGCCCACCCCAACCAACATACTTTGATAAGATAATCTGTTCTTCAGGAGTGGCAAATCTGTTTTCTTCCTGACATTTTTTAAGAAGCTGTATCGCCATAATATTTCTGCGGAAGCGTTCCTTTTTACCAACCGTTTCAACCTCATTTTCTCTAAGATTAAAGGTGTGACGGTCTGCCATAGGCACATCAGGGTGCAAGTCAAAGCCTTTGACTTTTTTCTTCTGCTCCCAAGCGGGAACTAACGGCTCAGGCTCTTTTTCATTTCTTTCTTCGGCAGGTTCTTCCTTTACAATCAAATGCTCATTCATCGGATTCTCTCGCACTTTTCTGTCAAACTCTGTGCGTGAAAATTCCTTATTGAACAGTGGCATATCATAGTCATAGAGCATTACTCTCTCATCATCAACAGATAAGATTTCGTACTCAGAAGCACCGATATACACCTTATCGCCAAGATGATATTCATACTGCACATCTTGTAGCTGTTCTGCTTCTTCAGGTTCTTTTTCGGTTGGTTCGACCTCTTGCTCCGGTGGTGCATTAGAAAGTATCTCACGATTTCTTTTCGTTTCCTCGATTTTGGCTCTGTGTTCCTCTTGACTTTCAAGCCACTGAGGATAGCGTTCTTTTTCCTTTGGATTTAAGTATCTGTCCATTCGGATAAGTTCCCCGATACGCTTCTCCACCTGCGACCACGAAAGTGTGATATGTGGATTTTCTTTACCGATGCCTTTCGTAATCGTAATACCTTTTCCATCGTGGCTCTCATCAATGCCTGCCCCGATTATGACGGGATAAGAACCGCCCCAACCATATTCATTTTTCAAGAAGTCGGCATTTTCTTTTGCAGAAAGACTTTTTTCAAACTGCTCATAAATACGCATTTTTCCCTCAGAAAATCCGCTTCCATTCGCAAGAACAGCGTCGATAATCTCCTGAGAAAAAGTAAAGGCAGAGGTTTTCTTTTCCTCTGCCCGACCGTCTAATATGAATGTCATCTGACCGTCCATTGACGGTAATGGTTTTATGCTGTCACTTAATTCTCCCAGTAATCGCATAGCTTCAAAGTGTCGGGCAATAACAGCCCAATCATAAAAGCTCTGTGCGGTTCTGCTGTCGTATTTGCCCTCCCACAAATGCAGGACGTTTTCAAAGGTCTTGTACCCTACTGTCCTGCCGTCCTCTAAAGTAAGCTCAGTATAATCATTATTGAAAATACTCTTTATATACTCTGTGCGGTCTTTGTTATCTGGATTGCGTTCATAATAATCTTTGATTTCTTCCAGACTTGCTGACAAATGTGGTGTCGTTCTGAGAATTTCATTGATTACTTCATCACGTCCAAAGAACGGAAGGCTTTTATCCTCGTGCGTTCTGTCGTAATACTCTAAGCGAATATCACTTCCGCTTTCACGATTTCCTGTGCCGAATTGCGAAGGGAGTTCATCAGACGAACCCATTTCATCATATCCTCCGCTTTCATCTGTTCGGTCACTCCCTCTTTCTGTGCCATCTGGCTCAGAATTGTTTCCTCCATCTTGCTGGCTCTCTGTTCCACTTCCGCCAAGTGCTGTGTCAGTTCGCCCCTCGTCAGGAGATTGTAGTAAAGGACTCTGTGATGTTCCTTCAGAAACTCTCTCCTCATCTGAGCGTATCTGCCCAACGTCACTTCCGGCTGCTGTGGAAGTTTCAGGTTCGGAAGGCTGTAATCGCCCACCATCGTGTAGGTCAGTTCGTTCATTGTCCAAACTCCTTTCGTCGTTATTTTCAACCTTATTGTATTCATTTCTGTCCTGACCGACAATTATGCGATTTTGACGGTTGAGTGCAGTAATTGTTTTAGATATTTCCGTCAATCCCATTTCTGCAATATCACTGGTAGCAAATCCAAGTGCATTGAGTGTTTCCTGCGTATTGAAGTTGGTAACATCTCTGAAATCATCAAGTTCAAAATAACCGTCCGTATCAACACCGAGCCTTGACATCATCATATATGCCACACTGTTTGTCACGACATTTTTATAAATGAAAGCCACAATATCCTCTTCCACTTCCTCAAAGGAACTGCCCTCGGTTGCATAGTAAAGGTCTTGCAGATAATCAGGGATATTATCCTCTGCCGCATTTCTTGCTGCTCCCATAATTGCTTCGGCAAGACTGCTCTTATTCTCAATCTCTCCGAAAGTGCTTTCCAATGTTTCAATCACATCAGCTTCGTATTCCTGACGCATATCCCAAATCGGGACTGTTCTTGAATATCTGCTTTCGTGAGTATCTGAAATATCAAAGTAATGTGTCAGTCTTTGCCGTGAACGGTTTTCATCAGCAAAAACAGCAATACCTCTTGCACCTCGGTTGACCCATCTGCCAAAAATTTTGTTCCACTGCTCTATCTCAAGAACCGCTGTTGCATCAGGTCGCTGTGCATATACAAGTAGCTGTTCGTCATAACGTAACTTATAATTTCGGCAAGCCGAAGCCAAGAATGCCTGCCAGTTCTGAGGATTTGACACAACCGTTTTGCAGGTGCGGTTGTAAAGCTCAGAAATAAGGTCATATTTTCGTGCCATTACTCTTGCACCTCCTTATCGCTGTTTTTCTCTGTTTCTGGTCTTGTTTTTTGACGGTTCGGATTGATTGACAGGTTCAACTTTACTTCCACTAAGCTCCATTTTTTCAGCAAACTCGCATATATGATAGCAGCAATTTCCGACATACAAATGGTAGTCATCAATATACTTGCACACTCTGTCTGCTGTGTGTCCATCACGAAAAGTAATCCTGATTTTCCCTCCATCGGGAATATAGAATTTCAAATTGTAATGACTGTCTATAAATCGAATTTGCTTTTCCTGCGGCTCTGCTCTATTCTCCTGTTGCTTCATTTTCCTTACCTCTCATTTTTGTTGCTTCATCAGAACCGCCGCCCAAATACGAAAAGAGTTTACCGGACTTTGTATTCTTCTGAAGCTCCATAATCACACCCATATCAGGAATCGTGATATTCGGGATTTTCAGGATTGCTTCCATATCAAGCTGCTGCAACTTTTTCTCCGTATCACAACCGGAGTCAAAGAGTTTATTCAGCACCTTGACCTTATTCTGAAAAGTTGCTTTGTCTTTCACGAAAATACCTCCTTAGCTAATGTTGATTACAATAGAAATACTGCCGCTCTGTTCTTCTTTCTGCGGATTACGTGAATACTCAGGAAAAAGGGACTGTACTCTCTGCCTTGCCCTGCGTATGGTTTCAAAACAAGGAAGTCCGTATGCTCGGTAATTAAATACAATATCCTCAAGCGGAAGATTTCCGGCAGGTATATATCCGTACCGATTGTAATAATGCAGAATGAGAAGCATATCATCATACCTCGACATCGGGCATTCCTTTAAGATTTCAAGCACTCGGCTCTCCACCGTTTTCTGTTGTTTCATAATGTTCCTCCAAAAATTAAAGGGACAGAGTTTTTTACGCTCTGCCCCGACTGGTTAATGTTCGCTTGTTACTTACTTCTTACGGTTTTTAACCTGAAGAAAGATAAAGCCGCCGACAATAACGGCGACTAATGCGATAGCGATAATTGTCTTTGCTTCCATTACTCGTTACCCTCCTTTTTCTTCTTTTTGTGTGCAACAACAGAAGTTACGGCGATACCGACAGCAGAAAGTCCGGCAAGGACATACCAAAGTTTCATATTGGTATCATCTCCTGTTTTCGGAGTATCCCTCAACTCATTGTGCATTTTTACAACGGCTGTTTCATCAAGTTTGATAGTAACATTCTGGTCGGCAGGTGTGATATATGCGGCAGAGGCATTGTTTGCCACTTCGGATACGGTATATTCGCCAATACGAAGTCCCTCAATCACAATTTCGCCGTTCTTATCTGTTTCAAATGTCATATCATAACCGTTTGCTCCGGTTACTCTGAACGCAAAACCTTTAACCTTACCATCTGAAGATGTCTTGACGATTTTCAGTGTTCCACGCATAGCTTCATTGATAAATCCAACACCAGCCTTATTCTCAACGGAATAAGTTGTTTCGTCTTTCTCAATGAAAACAGAGTATTCTCCCTTATCAAGCAGGAAGCCCTCTGGTGCTTTTGTTTCACGGACAATATATTTTCCGTAAAGCAGCTCTTTCATCTCATAAATTCCGGTTTCGGTTTCTTCAAGATTTCCGATAAGTTCATCGCCATCATCAATCTTTCCGTTCTCATTGGTGTCCTTATATACCTCAAAGGTTGCACCCGTAAGTTTGTTATCTGGATATTCAGCGTCCATCTTCGTGAGTCTGATATTGCCGTGAACATACTCATTGACAATCTCAATTTCAACTACCTGCTCGGCTTTGCTGATATTGACCTCATACGCTTTTTCATCAAGAACAAATCCTTTTGGCTGCTCGATTTCTCTTACAATCCATTTGCCATAAGGAACTTTTGCAAAAGAAAAACTACCGTCTTTTGCAGAGGTAGTCGTCATAAGTGCAGTATCCTTTGTAAATTCTGTTTCTTCGGCTTTGAAGATACCGATAACAGCACCCTCAAGTGCTTCTCCATTCTCGTCAATCTTCTTACCTGATACAGAACCATAGATAAGTTCATTCTTGATTTCTTTTCCGTCATTCACTTTGATTTCAACCGTTGCGGTATCCTGACCTGCGTATTCAAATACAACCGGATACTTCGTATCAGAGAGAATATAATGCTCATCGGTTGCAATCTCTTTGACATAGTATTTGCCAAACGGAAGGTCTGACTTCATAACAGCAGTTCCATTTTCATTTACGCTGACAATCTCAATCAGTCCATCAGCCGGAATAACAGTACCGCTTGCAGATACAATATCTTCTGCGGCATAAAGACCAAAGCTGATGTTTTTGATTTCTCCGTTGTCGCCAATACCAAATGTCTTATCCTTTTCAATGGCTTTTGCAAGGCTTACCTGAACTTTCTGTCTTTCGTTATAGAATGATGTGGAAGTTTCGGTAACAGAGATATTCTGACCTGCATAAGTAAGCTCAACCGTATGTGTTTCGCCACTCACTACCATTCCATCAGGTGCGGTAATTTCCTTGACCTCGTATTTTCCGAGATAAAGTTCTTTGCTCTTCACAAATCCATCGGAGCTTGTTGTGATAGTATCTACCACTTCGCCCTTTGAATAGCGGAGTGTACCGTCCGGTGTACTAATATCTTCCGCAGCACGGACTTCATAAACTGCACCCTCAAGTCCTGCCACTTCATAAACAGGCTGATAGATAACATCACTGTCCTCAGAACCACTTACATTGACACCACTAAATACTTCTCCGGTCTTTTCAACCGTGATAGTACCTTTCTGTGCCATATTCGGTTTATTGACTTTCACAACAGTTACGCCGCCTTCCTCTGTGGAATTTTCTTCGGTAATATCAAAATATACCGGAGTATCATCAAGTACATATCCGTATGGAGCTTGTACCTCTACGATGGAATATCCCTTGCCGTAATCCAGTTTCTCAGGTGTGACAAGAGAACCGTTTGCGTCGGTATAGAACACATCAATCGTGGTTGGTGTCGGATAAGTAAAGGTCATTTTGACCTGATTGCCCTGCGGGTCGTAAATCTTAAATCCTGCTCCTGCATACGGAATACTCTTTCCGCTTTCTGCGTCCACCTTGACTACATTGACAAAGCTCTCGAAGTTACGGTTATTGATGAGATAACGATACGTCTGTGCGTTCTGTGAAATGAACACATCAAAATCGTCCATCATCTCTCTACCTTCCCAACCGGAAGTCTGGTGTACGGTATAAATACCATACGGCATATCTTTTGTCTGACCGAAGCCATTTTCATCGCAAACAATGGTATCTCTCTCGTCTTTATTGGCTGCGTCATAGCTTCCGGCAGATTTCAAATAAATCTCAAAGGAAGCACCCTTTTCAGGAGTTTCAATCTTTGTTTCTCCATCATCAGTGTGTTTAATGATAGCCACATTACCTTTGATTACCTGCTCAGTTACATCATTGGAAGTAAGGTTGTGTTCCACCTCATAAAGTTTCGGGTCTGCACCTATTTCATGGATAGTCTTATCAAGCAAATATCCCTCTGACGGTGTAATTTCTCGGATTGTCCAGTCGGTATCACAAACATATTCTTTAGTAGTGAACTGACCGTTTTCATCAGTAACATACTTATCTACAAGCGTTTCGCCCTTATAGATACCGTAAACTGCTCCCGAAAGTTTGGCATTGCCCTGTGCTTCGCCTTTCTCAGCGTCGCTCTTTGTGACTGTTACAGTAAACTTCTTCAAAATATTGTTGAAGTTTCTTGTGGTTACTTCTTTCCACTTCACTGGTGCAGTCTGATTTTTTGGCACAACATAACGGATAGCCGTGTCTACTTCTTCAAGGGTATATGGTTCAGAACCACTGATAAGCACATCTTTGAAAGTTGCCACACCGTTATTGTCTGTAACTGCATACTGGTCAACAGTATCACCGGAAAGAGAAGTACCGTAAAGATGGAACTTCACACCTTCAACAAGGTTATCTTCTGAGGACTTCACTACCTGAAGGTCGCCACGCTTCAATTTGTTATTGAAAGTGACCTTTGCAACCTGCCCTGCCACAACAGTAACTCTATGTGTTTCCTGCGGCTCGTACTTATCGTATGCCTGCTCGGTTACGGTATAGATACCCGGCATAAGATTATCAATCTGGAACTTACCGCCATTGGCTGTTGTAACCGTCTGATTGATACCGTTTCCGGTAATTGTGAAGTTAATACCGTCAACTTTACCGTCCTCACTGGTCTTTACAATCTGACAAGAACCGTAGCTGACTTTCATCTTCACATAACCGTTGATACTGTCGCTTACTTCCTGAGCATAGCTGACAACATCCTGCACACTGGAGTTCTGACCGTGTTTGCCCTCTGACCATACAACCACACCTCTGCGGACTGCATTTTTCTTCGTTGCGGTAATGGTAAATTCCTTACTCGGTGCAGTATCCATAGAAACAGTAAGTTTGTTACCATTCACTGAAAAGCTCACTCCACTGATACTTGCCTTGAAATTATATTTGGACAGCACATTATTGGAGTCTGTCAGAGTAGTTGTGTACTTACTTCCGTTCCACTCAAGCTCTATTGTCTTTGCCGAACCGGATGATTTATTACAAAAGCTCGGTATGGTCGCATGGTTCTGTACACTCTGCACCATACTGTTGTAATAACTGAAAATCTTATTGCGAAGCGGATGCTTTGCATTGATGACATCTTTCACATTGCTGCAACCACTGGCTGCTACATGATTGAAGTTCGCATCACGCTCTCCGATAACAGTTTCCCAGATAAGAAGCTGTGTGGCATAAGCCTGTGCAATGCTGTTTGCTGCCGCTTCATTCTGTGACCTCCAAGATGTCGAGATTGTCCCACGGTAGCCATACTGTAAAATACGACCAACAAAAAGACGGATTTCATCTCCGGAAATAACCCCATTGGCTGCAAGGTTATTAAAATAATTTTCGTCATACTTATTCATTGTCTGACCGACCTTGAGCGAAATTCCCGGCTCAATACAATAAGCAACATTGCCTGAGTATGAACCAATAGCCTTAAGATTGGTAAAATTGGAACGTCCGGTATGCCAACCATTTTTCAAGGTCAAATTGCTGTGTCCCCATACCCCATCGTAATTAGCATCGCCATCACGAGGGAAATCGACCATATAAACATCGGCTTTTTCTCCCGAAGCAGCATATGCTGTTGTCGAGCCAATGCCTGCAAAAGTGGTCACACACATAAGGGTCGCCAAAAAAAGCGACGTGACTCTTTTGAATTTTGACTTTATCATTGCGTTTCCTCCTGTAAAAATTGAAAAACACACCGTATCTCTACGATGTGCCTTTGTGGATTTTCTTTTACGACAAGATTTACCTGCCGAAAAACAAATGCGGATTTTTCGTTAATTTTTCATTTTACCATACACCTCCCGTCCGTTCATATTGTGCGATTGCCCCTTAGAGATAGACATATACTTTGAGATAGTTATATTCAAGTGAGATAGTATATATCATTTTCGGTAGGTAAAAGTATAACTAAGGGGTTAGAGTGTGAGAAAGGGGAACTGTAAAACAGGCTATCTGCTGTCACGCTCTGCACGGTTACGCAAGAACTTGTTGTAATGCTCCAATGCTTTGCAGACAAAATCCTCCGTCTGACTGACGGGAATGTTTTTCGGGATAAGCTGTCTTACTCTGTCGCCCCTCAACACGATTTTTTCCTTTTGGTTCGGCTTTTCCTCAGACATAACAGCGTGGATTGCTTCGGTTGTAAGGTTGCCCTCGTTGAATAACTTTCGCATACGGATTGTCTGGTCGTGTGACGGGGTTGCGTCATTCAGGTCGATTTCATCAACCACATCACGCTGACAATCTTCATCAAGGTAGGAAAGTTCTACGGCAGGACGCATTTTAATACGCCCCTCATCAACAAATTCAAGCAGTTCAGGAACAAGGTTTGTTAGACGAACATATCGGTGTATCTGATTTCTGCTGTCCCCTGTTTCCTGTGCAATTTGTTCATCGGTTCGTAAATTCGTCCCCACTGGGGACACATTTTCTTTTCTTGGTCTGCCTGCTTGTCTTTTCATTGCTTCCAAACGCATTTTATAGGCAAAGGCTTTTTCACTTGGCAATATCTCTGACCTCTGGAAATTACTCTCAACCATTAAAATGGTCGCTTCATCTCTGTTCAGGTCTACAATCTCACTTCTCAGTGTTTCAAATCCTGCCAGTTCACAAGCTCGCTTTCGTCTGTGTCCTGAAACAAGTTCATATCTGCCGTCCTCTTTCTGCCTTACCGTTGCCGGAGTAATAACCCCTCTTACCTTGACACTCTCCACAAGCTGCATCATATCTTCATCGTCCCTGACCTTAAACGGGTGGTCGGGAAAATCATCAATCAGCTCCAACGGAATATCTCGGATTTTTGAAAGCTGTTCTTCATCTCTCTGTGCCTGAGTGGTAAATAAATCATCGAGCTTCGTGAGAGTGAAGTCGCTCTTTCTTCCTGCCATCGGCTAACACCTCCTTTGTAAATTCAGCGTATGCCTTAGACACTGTGCTGTTTGGCTCATAAGCATAAATGCTCTTGCCTTTGGAAGAAGTTTCTGCGGCTTTTACGGCAATCGGGATTTGTGTTCGATACATTCTTATGTGATTACCGAAGTTTGCCCTGAGTGCTTCCACCGTACTCTTTGCAAGATTTGTTCGGCTATCCACCAAAGTAAGAAGCATACCGTCTATCTTAATATCCGGATTGATATACTTCTTTACTTTTGAAATGGTCTGCACAAGCTGTGTCATACCCTTTGCAGGCAAATACTGAGCCTGAACCGGAATGATAACACTGTCTGCCGCCGATAAAGCATTGAGAGTAACCATACCAAGTGAAGGCATACAGTCTATAATTACATAATCATATCTGTTTTTCACTTGACTCAAATAATTCTTGAGGGTAGTTTCTCTGCTCATTGCGTTCACAAGGTTAAATTCCATTGCTGAAAGCTCAAGGTTTGCCGGAACAAGGTCAACACCTTCTTCGTGGTGCAGGATACCAACCATAGGGTCTGTCATCGTTTCATTGATTACATCTGTAAGTTTCGTTGCAAGCGTGATACCCAAACCGTCTGTATCCTGCCAACCAAGACAAGTCGTTAAATCGCCCTGCGGGTCTGCGTCTATGAGCAATACTTTTTTGCCCTGCATTGCAAGTCCAACTCCAAGATTAACCGTTGTAGTGGTTTTACCGACTCCGCCTTTCTGATTGCATACGGCAATCGTTTTGCAGTTCGACACTTTTTTTGCCCTCCTTTCTGAAAATTCATAGCCACCGCATTATGGCTATGTACCTGACCGACTCATTTCCTAATCGGTCATAGCAATATTTGTTCTCAACACCCCTTGCCAAGCAAAACGCTTACGGGAAGTCACTAAGGAACAGACTGCTTATCTGTATCATAGGATTCTAACCTCTGCCGGGTACTCCGCCAGCTCCGTAGAGAAGTATCATTATCATTCTGACTGTCATCGCCATATCAGGGGCAACCTGATACTCATAGCCGGAGTTCTCGCTATTCTGAAAAAGAGAAATTACGGCGTACCTGCTAAAGTGGCTATCATCAGAAATAAAGTCTTAGTGAATGACTTATTCAATTTTCAAGCGAAAAGGCTTCCGTTTTTGCTATCCGGAATGAACCCCTTCACTCATTTGGACAAAGGGGTATGAAATGCACACCCAAAATCGCCGCTTTTCCGAAAATTTTTCAAAAAAATTTTTTGAAATAAAAAAAGCCGCCTGCTCCGGTTAGGAAACAGACGGCAAATCACGTTCTAAATATATTCAATTTTTAATTTCTTTTGCTTTGCACCAAGCACTTTACAGAGAACATCATCTACTGCGTCGGTGTATCGTCCCTGAGCAGCTAAATTGTTCTTCAGTTCGATGAGCGATTGTATTACTCGGCTTCGTTCTTCTTCATTTAAGTATATATGATAGGTTTTCTCTCTCATTGGCTCTCCCTCCATCTTTCAAATGTATTTTTGATTATCTCCACATCTTCCTCTGTATCGGAAGAAATAAATATATGTACGCTCTGAAAAGTTCTTTTTAAGCTGTCGGCATAATCCAATTCAGTGCCTTTCATCGGCAGCTTAATCAGTCTTATTCCTCGTTGCTTGCACATATACGCTTTCATTATCTCTATATTCTCGTCAGTGCTTTCCGACTCAATAGCCAATTTTTCTGAAGGTATGTATGTTTCAAGCGGAACTCCAAGCAATCGGTCTGAACCAAGTTCAGCTTTCAAGCCTTTCCTATTAGAATAATAGCTGACCGCCAAAGCAGGAAATAGAGATAAATACTCCTGCTCACAAATTCGACAACCTTTATTCAATATCGTTCTTTCATTTATCTTCATACTCCACGAATGACCGTGCCTGCACTTCCACCACGCTCTCTTTGCCGAAGTTCGTGATACCTCTATCGGTTGAAATTTATTCTTTTCATAATCCCATTCACCGAGAAGCTGGCTGTCTGTTGTCGCCAAATCATTATATCCGGCAAGGACTTCTCTCTCCGCACAAACGGGGCATACCGTACCTTTCACACGGGCATTGATAACTGATTTCCACTCGTTACCGCATTTACTGCATCTCCACCAGACATTTTTCCTCGACTTTGCATTTACTTCATCAGGCTTCAATGGCAAGTTTTTCTCCGACCACTCCGAAGCAATTTCAGGGTGTGTTGTCTGCAAATCATTAAATCCTTTCAGGAATATGTACCCACTGCAATACGGGCATTTACTCCCACCGGAACGAGTAGAAATAAGGGTGTTCCACTCCCTGCCGCAATCCTTACACTTCCACCAAACCTTACGATTGGCAAAGACCGTAACCTGAGTTGGAAGTAACGGATAATTTCTGTCCGACCACTCGGCAGCTATATCCGGCAGAAGCGTTGCAAAGTCATTAAATCCGGCCAACACTTTATTATGGGAGCAATACGGGCAACCTGTTTTATTTATTGTCCTGCTCTTAACGGCAGCTTCCCACTCGTGTCCTTTTTTACATCTCCAAATTACTTTCTTATGAGAACCAATAGAAACCTCTGTCGGTTTTATCTTATTCTTTTTCGACCACTGCTTTACCAGTAATGGCTCTAATGTCGCCAAATCGTTAATACCTGCAATCACTCTCGCACCGGAACATATCGGGCATTTTTCTCCATTTGAACGAGCCTTAACGCTTGTCTGCCATTCGTGACCACAAGTACCTTTGACGAAAATCACTTCAATCAAAACAAACTGTTCTTCATATTTACTCTAATTTTATTTTATGAGAATAACTGATTTCACGAAATTTGCAGGTGAATCTGGAATATAAACAAGAGAAAAAAATAATTTTTAAACTCCATTTGGTCTTTTCGACACCCCGCAAAGCCTTTATTTATGGGCTTTTCCGCGATTTTTCAAGCTACTCAAATTCAATAGTTCCAGGTGGTTTAGAAGTCAAGTCATACATTACTCTATTAACTCCCTTAACCTCATTAATAATCCTGTTCATTACCTTATTCAACACTTCATAAGGAATCTCAGATGCTTCTGCTGTCATAAAGTCGATTGTCTTAACAGCTCTTAATGCTACTGCATAATCATATGTTCTAAAATCTCCCATTACTCCAACACTTCGCATATTAGTTAATGCTGCAAAATACTGGTTGATTTCTCTGTCTAATCCGGCTTTGGCGATTTCTTCTCTGTAGATCGCGTCTGCGTCCTGGACGATTTTTACTTTTTCTTCTGTGACTTCTCCGATGATTCGAATTCCTA
>ENA-OYXS01000174-OYXS01000174.1-human-gut-metagenome-genome-assembly--contig:-NODE-174-length-28872-cov-5.753791_pt1 | contig 28872 bp, 22 predicted proteins | sample MGYA00243240_ERZ653429 | MGnify/ENA primary metagenome ERZ653429 (study PRJEB26926, sample SAMN06164958) | human gut metagenome | biome: ENVO:00009003; feature: ENVO:2100002; material: ENVO:00002003... | reverse complement strand
TATTTATGATGGCTGACTCGGGTGCGCGCGGTTCTATGAGCCAGATAAGACAGCTTGCAGGTATGCGCGGACTTATTGCGAATACCGCCGGTAAGGTTATTGAAGTACCTATCCGTGCTAACTACCGTGAGGGTCTTAACGTACTTGAATACTTTATTTCTTCGCGCGGTGCGCGTAAAGGACTTGCTGATACCGCTTTGCGTACTGCCGACTCGGGTTATCTTACCCGCCGTCTCGTGGACGTCTCTCACGAAATCATCGTCCGCGAGGACGACTGCTATGCGGGCAGAAAGCCGCAGGGCATGAAAGTAAAGGCGATTTTCGGCGCAGACGGAAGAGAAATCGAGAGCCTGAAAGACAGATTAACGGGGCGTTTTGCGGCGGAGGACGTCGTAAATCCTTCGACGGGCGAAATTCTCGTCGGACAGAACGAGTTCATTACGGAAGAAAAAGCGAAGGAAATTTGTGACGCGGGCGTCACGGAAGTTTCCATTCGCAGTATCTTCACCTGTTCTTCCCGCGTGGGCGTCTGTGCGAAGTGCTACGGCAAGAACATGGCGACGACGCTTCCCGTGCAGGTGGGCGAGGCGGTCGGAACGATTGCGGCGCAGTCCATCGGCGAACCGGGCACGCAGCTCACGATGCGTACTTTCCATACGGGCGGTATTGCGGCTACGGGCGACATCACGCAGGGTCTTCCCCGCGTCGAGGAACTTTTCGAGGTCAGAAAACCCAAAGGCTGCGCGACGATTTGCGAAGTCGAGGGTATCGTAGACATCGACAATTCGGATAACCTCAACCATATCAAGGTCAAGGACGAAGCCACGGGCGAAGTGAAGAAGGAATATGTTCTTCCCTTCAATGCGGAGGTAAAGGTCAAGAAAGGCGACAGAGTGACTCCCGGCGTGCTTCTCAATTCGGGAAGCGTGTATCCCCAGGATATCCTGCGCGTGCAGGGCGTCAAGGGCGTTCAGGATTATATTCTCGAACAGGTACAGTCGGTATATCGTTCTCAGGGCGTCGATATCAACGATAAGCATATCGAAATCATCGTTCGCCAGATGCTGAAAAAGGTCAGAGTGGAAAGCTCGGGCGACACCGATTTGCTCCCCGGTGAGCTGGTGGACATGACGACCTTCCAGGACGAATGCGGCAAAGCGATGGCAAAGGGCGGCGCGCCCGCTCTTGCGAAGCGCGTGCTGTTGGGTATCACGAAGGCGTCGCTGGCGACGGACAGCTTCCTGTCCGCGGCGTCCTTCCAGGAAACGTCGAGGGTGCTCACGGAAGCGGCCATCCGCACCAAGAGAGATTATCTCGTTGGCCTGAAAGAAAACGTCATTATCGGTAAACTCATTCCCGCGGGCACGGGCATGAAAGACTATAAAAATCTTTCCCCGCAGTTCGTGGGCAGCTATAAGGAATCGACGGCGAACGTTTCCGACGAAATGGCAGCGGTCGGCTATGATAAGCCCGCCGCGCCTCAGGAAGAACCCGCGGAGACGGCTCCCGCCGCCGAAGCGCAGGAAACTTCCGTGGGCGATATTCTCGCCTGACGGCAAAGCCGCGCAGGGATTTCCCTGCGCGGCTTTATATTTGGAAAAATATTTGTTTTTTCGTTCTTTCGCAATATTTTTCCATCAGCGTTTTTTCTGCGTATTTTTGAGCCCTTGACATTTTGGGATAGAAATGGTATAATTTTTTATGGAAATGCAACGTTATAAGGAATAACTTTCTACTTTATAGATATACGGAGGGAGAATATGGAGAAAAAGACGGTTGTGATTATCGGAGCGGGTCCGGCGGGGCTTACCGCGGCGTATGAACTTTTAACAAAGTCCCGGGATTTTTGTCCCGTGATTTTGGAAGCGGAGGACTTTGTAGGAGGAATTTCCCGTACGGCCACCTATAAAGGCAACCGCATGGATATCGGCGGCCACCGTTTTTTTTCCAAAGACGAACGAGTAACGACCTTGTGGACGTCGCTTTTGCCCGTACAGGGCAAGCCGAGTAAGGACGACTTTCTTTTAAGTCGGGACAAGCCTCTTTCGGAGGGCGGGCCCGATCCCGAAACGACGGACGAAACGATGCTGGTCCGCACCCGTGTATCCCGGATTATTTATCTCCGGAAATTTTTCGATTATCCCATTTCGCTCAAAGCCCGTACCTTTATAAATATGGGTTTTCTCCGTACCGTGAAAGCGGGTTTCGGGTATATCGGAAGCTGTATACATAAGCGCGAGGAGAATAATCTGGAAAACTTTTACATCAACCGTTTCGGGAAGCCGTTGTATTCGATGTTTTTTGAGGATTATACGGAAAAACTATGGGGAGTGCACCCGCGGGATATTTCCGCGGATTGGGGTGCGCAGCGCGTGAAGGGGCTTTCGGTTTCAAAAGCGATTAAAAACGCCTTGACGAAGCCTTTTCGCAAGAAGGGCGGCGAGGTAGAGACCAGCCTCATAGAGCAATTTTTATATCCCAAGAAGGGACCGGGCCAGCTCTACGAAAAGATGGCGGAAAAGATAGTGGAAATGGGAGGGAAGATTTATTTTTCCAGCCCTGTGACGAAAATAAAAACATCCGGGGATAAAGTGACCTCGGTTATTACATCGGACGGCAGGGAATATACGGCGGATTACTTTATTTCTTCCATGCCGATAAAGGATTTCATTGAAGCAGTCGGCAAGGAACATGTTCCTTGCGACGCATATCGCGTCGCAACCGAACTTCCTTATCGGGATTTCATTACGGTGGGGCTGCTTTTGGATAAGCTGAAAGTGAGGAATAAGACGAAGATAAAGACGCTCGGGAATATTGTTCCCGATTGCTGGATATATGTTCAGGATAGGGATGTCCGCTTGGGGCGGATACAGATTTTCAATAATTGGTCTCCCTACATGACGAAGGACCCCGAACATAAGGTCTGGATCGGTCTTGAATATTTCTGTACGGAAGGGGACGAGATGTGGACGTGCCCGAAGGAGGAGTTTATCAAAAAGGCAATCGGTGAGCTAAAAAAAATCGGCGTAATCGAATCGGAGGCGGACGTATCGGATTCCACGCTCATTCGGGTAAAGAAGGCCTATCCCGCGTATTTCGGCAGTTACGCCGAATTTGGAAAGGTTCGGGACTATCTCGATACGCTGGTTAATCTCTATTGTGTGGGGCGTAACGGTCAGCACCGCTATAATAATATGGATCATTCCATGGTTACTTCCATGGTAGCCGCGGAATGTATTTTGACGGGAAATTCGGATAAATCCGCACTCTGGAATGTGAATACGGAAAAGAGCTATCACGAGGTCAAAGATGCAGACAAGTGACGCCTTTCCGTTGACGACTGCGCCCGCCCATAAAGACCGCCTTTCCTGCTTGGGTGAAATTGCGCTGTATGCGGCGGTTTTTCTTTTGACGACGCTGCTTTTTCTCATCGTCAAACCGCTGTATTCCGTCGAGAGGGACGGCGTCGTGGCGCAGGCAATTACTGCCTGCGTCATAGGCGGGGTAGCGTTTGTCGGAATATTTTTGGCATTGGAGAAGAAACTGACGGCGAGGCGCTTTGCAGTTCTTGTCCTCGTCGCGGGGTTGGCGCTCAGAATCGGTTATATGCTGTATACGCCCGCTTCGGCGCGCCAGCACGATACGTTTACCAAAAATTTCGACGGTCACGAGGCTTACGCCTGGACGATTTTTTCTACTGGAAAGCTCCCGTCCTCCAACGCTTATCAGTTTTATCATCCTCCGCTCAACGCACTGCTGCAAGCGGGATTTATGCACTTTATGGAGGGGCTTTCAAATAGCTTGTCGAGATTGCTTCCTTTCGGGGAATATTTCCCCGAAAAATTTTTAGCGGGCTGTCCGGAGTATATTGAAGCGGAACGTTATTTTCTCTATTCCTCCTGCCAAATATTAAGCGTCTTGTATTCGTTTGTCGCCTGCGTGACGATGTTGAAGATTCTCCGCCTGTTCGATATTCGGGGAAAAGGCGCTATGCTCATATCGGCTTTTGTGACGCTGTATCCGAGAAATATCCAATTTTCCGGCATGCTGAATAATGACGGCGTCTCGTATATGTTTGCAATTTTAGCGCTGTACTTTGCTTTGAAATGGTGGAAGCGGGACAAAGGGTTCGGGAATATTCTCGCCTGCGGGCTTTGCGTGGGGCTGGGAATGATGTCCAAACTCTCCTCCGCGACGGTCTGTCTTCCCATCGCGGGAATTTTTGTTTGGGAATTTGTCGGCTCAGTAAAGAAGAACGGAGAAGCGCTGTCCCTTCAAAAGCTGTTTGCGGAATACGGGGTATTTCTTCTCGTATGTGCGCCGCTCGGACTTTGGTTTCAGGTGTATGCGAAACTTCGGTTTGACCAACCTTTCGGCTTTGTGTTTTCCAATCTCAATTCAAAGCTGTATACGGGCGACCATTCTTTTTTCTCCCGCTTTTTTATCGCCTTTGATTGGAAGGAGTATTTCGGCTCTCTTTGGTGCCGTCCGTTCGAGGGAAATTACAATTTGTTCAACTATGCGCTGCGTTCCTCCATATTCGGAGAATTTTCCTATTGGCAGGGCGAAGGCTTTGCCGTCGCGGCGACGGTGCTAGCGTTCCTGTCCGCATTTTTGCTGTTTGCCGCGCTCATCCGCGCGCTGTATCTGATTTTCAGATACGACAGGAAAGACGAACTGAGACGCAGAGAATGGAAAAAATCGGCGCGCGATGTTTTCTTTACGTTCCTGCTCGTTCAGTCGCAGGCGCTTTCGGAAATCTATTTTTATATTTCCATGCCCTACGGTTGCACGATGGATTTCCGTTATATCATGCCCATGATTTTAGGAATGGGGTTGACGCTTTGGCTGGTCGAAAGAAGACTCACGCGGGAAGGAGACGCGCTCTCCGTGACGCTCGGCCGTCTGACAGCCGTTTCGACGGGCGCTTTTCTCGTGTTTTCTTCGCTGTTCTATATGACTTGTATTTAAGTTGTAGAACTCATTTGTGACGCCTTTATAGCCTAGCAGCCGTTCCTTTTTCCCCGCTCGCCGCGCATGTTGTATAACGGACCTGCGCCCTCTGTATTTAAGCTGTATGGTTTTCTTATATTGGAATTATCGATTTGCATCTGAAAAGGTATTTTATGAAAGAAGAAAGAGTTTCGGAAAGCTCCGAACAAAAAATGACGAAAAAACAGTTGCTTTTAGAAATTTTGCGTTTTTTGATCGTCGGCGGATTAGCCACGCTCGTGGATTATGCGGTGTTTTATTTGTTCCGTAAATGGCTGTTGCCGCCCGCTCTCATAGCGGAGAGCGGCGGCTGGGATACAGCTTCGCTCGTTATAGCGACGGCGCTGGGCTTTTGCGCAGGCTTGACGGTCAATTGGATTCTTTCCGTTCGATTTGTATTTCGGAATGTAAAGGATAAGGAAAAATCCCGCTCGAAAAAATCCTTTGCGGTGTTTGCGCTCATCGGACTCATCGGCCTCGGAATCACGGAACTCGGCATGCATCTTGGTGTCTCCTTTCTTCCCGAAATAAAATTGTTTTCAACGACCTCCTTTTTGGGGCTCGCCTGGAAGGAATGGATCATGAAAGTGGTGATGACTTGCCTCGTTTTGGTCTGGAATTATCTGGGGCGGAAGCTGTTTGTATTTAAGTGAGGGAAAAAATAAAAAAATTTTTGTAAAATGGTAAAAAATTTTGCCGAAAGGTATTGAAATTTTGTGAATTATGTTGTATAATATAGGTACAAAACAAAAGAAGCAAAAACGGCGCTCCGCCGTACGGAAGTTACATAAAGCGCTGTGCCGCCTTCGGGCGACGTTTTTGCAGAGAATTTGACTACAAGAGATGTGTTAAACTCCTTTTTTGATGTCGGAAAGGGCCGCGTTGGGAAACGCGGTCCTTTCTTTACTTACTTACTTACTTACTTACTTACCTTTCTTTCTTTATCTTTATCTTTATCCTATTTCTACTTCTATTTCTGTTTCTACTTCTACCTCTGCTTCTGTTTCTACTTCTACTTCTACTTCTACCTCTGCTTCTGCTTTTACTCTTGCTCCTACTCCTGTTTGGCTGCTCTTACCAAAAGCTGATAGGGGAAATTCTCCGATTTTTCTTTTATGACGACGAAGTTTTCGGAAAGATATTCGTTTACGTATTCGTCCAAGACGCCGCAGCGGATATAGGAGACGACGCATACATTTGCCTCATCGAGTTGTTTTTTCAGACTGACCGAGAAAAAGTTGTCCGAATCGGTAAAATTGGCGGGATCTTGAAAGAAAGCCGGGCCAAGGGGATCATGTCGGGTATAGGCGTATAAAACGGGGCCGTTAAATCCGAAATATTGATAGGTATCTTCCCCTAACTCGTCCAATATGTCGTCCAGATAGGCGGCATTTTCTTTCATTTGGTCATTCAGGTCAAACAGTTTGACATTCGGTACAAATTCCGGCAGAAGAAAAATTCCCGAGGCGGAAAAAAGAATCAGACAACATAATCCCGTCAATCCGAGACCCCGCGCTATATTTTTTTGATTGCGTTCTCCGACGTGGGAAGTGTTTGTTTCTCGGAAGGCAAAGGCCGCAGGGGAGACGGCGCGCGGCTTTTGTCTGTTGCCTGCGAGACAGCACATACGGTAAATTCCTTCCAAGGATAAGATAAATAATAAGATATAATAGGGAAGGGCGAAGATAAAATGATGATTATAGTATTGCCCGCCGAGCCCGACGGAGAATGAAACGAGGAGAAGTCCGCCGAAAATTTTTATGCTTCCGAACAAAACGGATAGAAGGGGATGCCTTTTCCCTTTCGGATAAAGAGTAGCGACAGCGACTGCGCCGAGGCAGAAGAGGACGGTTATCTTTAAGAGCGAGGAATAATGTTTGAGGTCATCGAGAATTTTTTCAAACTGCCACATTCTTTCAAACGGCGAACCGTAAATACCGATATGAGCGGATAACATATGCGGCAGATAAATCGTGAGATAAGGTCCGAGTACACCCGTAACGGCCATGAGGAGCACGCCCATAATTCCGCCGTATAAGCAAGGGAAAACCAATTTATAGAGGAAGTCCTTTCCGCTTTTACAGATGAGGAGAGAGCCTGCAAGAGCGATGAGGAGAAACGGCTCTTTGAACATGACTCCGATCATGAGAGGGACAGCGGACAAAAACAGAACGGGGGAATAGCAGCGGCGGTTTTCGCTTTTGTAGCTCAAAATACAGAGAAAATAGAGGACAATGAACGTTGCACCGAATAGCTCCACCTGTACTTCTCCCGAACGTAACTGGTCATATCCTCCGAACAACATTCCTGCGGAGAGAGCGGCGAGGAGGAAGAAGCACCAAAGCAAAGGGGATTTTTCCCTTTTGAGGCAAAACCTCACGATGATATAGAGAGCGGGCGATAAAGCCGTAAATACGAGAAGAAGGAAGGAAAGAATATTGCAGAGGTAAAAATCTCCGGTGAGGAGGTAGGATAATTCGGATAGAAAGAAAATCATGGGCGGTTTTGTTTCAAATAAATCCCGATAGGGTAAAAGTCCGTGGCTCATACCCTTACCGACGGCGTAATAAATGGTAGTGTCCCAAGTAAACGGCCCGTCGAGCTCATATAAATATCTCGAAAAATAATTTTTTCCCTGAGAAATCAGAACGGATAAAAAAATAACAGAGAGAACAGCAAAAAAGCCCCAAGCGACGCCCCGTTCTATTTTCGTTCGTTTGTCAAATGATTTTTTGTTCATGAATTTATTATATCATTAAAAAGGGAAACAAACAAGTCTTTTTTTTGTATTTTTTTCTCATTTTTGCACATTCTCAAAAGGGAGAAAAAATCGGCCTTTTTCCCTTATGGGAAAAGGAAAAGAAGGCATTTGAAAAGGGAAGGAAAAAAATCCAAAATTTTCTTTGTTGAAAAACGGATAAAAAATTGCCCTCAAAGCCTTATGGGAAAAGGGAAAGAGGCCGATTGAAAGCCAAAGGCGAAAAACTTGACAAGACTGAGTCTTTTTTGCTATAATAGATACGCAAAAAGCCGTTTGGATAATAGCGGAGAAAGAAGTTTTTCATGAAGGAGGCCGAAAAATTGGAAGGATATATACATTCGTTCGAATCGTTCGGCACGGTAGACGGGCCGGGGATAAGGTTTGTCGTATTCATGCAGGGGTGTCCGTTGCGCTGTAAATACTGTCATAATCCCGATACGTGGACGAAGGGTGGCACTGCGTATACAGCGGAGCAGGTATGCGCCGAAGCGTTGAAATATCGGAATTATTTCGGCGATACGGGCGGCGTCACCGTCTCCGGCGGGGAGCCGCTTTTGCAGATGGATTTCGTGACGGAGCTTTTTGAAAGACTGAAAGAGAAGGGGATTCATACGGCTCTGGATACGTCGGGATATATGTTCGATCCCGAAAATCCCGAATCGGTGGAAAAGCATAAAGTGCTTATCCGTTTTACCGACCTTGTGCTTCTTGATATAAAACACATCGATTCAAAATCGCACGAAAGCCTTACGGGAAAAGGGAATGAGCATACTTTGGCCTTCGCGGAATTTTTGAGCGATAACGGTATTTTCATGTGGATAAGGCACGTTTTGGTTCCGGGACTTACGGACGACGACGAGGCGCTCAAAAGACTGAAAGCCTTTATCGATACGTTAGAGACGGTAAAGAAGGTGGAAGTGCTTCCCTACCATACCATGGGCGAAGTGAAGTATGAAAAGCTGGGGTACGATTACCCCTTGAAGGGCGTGCGCCCCCCCGAAAAGGAGCGGGTGCAGAATGCCAAGAGGCTGCTGGGAATTATCAAATAGGCGCATACTCGTCGAGTATACGGGAACATGTGTACAAGGATTATAAAATGAGTGAATTGTTTTCAAAAAAAGATTATAAGAGCCGATTGCAGGGGCTTTGCTGTGTAGAGGTGAGCGGAGAATCGTGCGCCAACTGTCTGACGCTTATGCCCGTGCTTCAATCGTTGATAGACGCCCGCGGCGATATTCGTCTCGTACATGTAGAGGCGGATTTTCAGACGACGGAACTCATGGAAGAATGGGAGGTCTCTCGGGTTCCCACCGTTCTTTTGATGGACGACGGAGAAATTTTCGCGCGTTTTTCGGGATTCCAGCCCGAAGAAATTCTTGAAATCTGGCTGGACGCAAAAATTGAAGAACACAAAGCGGCAAAAGCGGCGGCTTGCGGCAAAGAAGGCAAATAAGAAAAGTTAAAATTATACTGCATGCAAAAAAGTAAAAAAGCGGGGCCGGTGCGCGGCAATCGCATAAAAGGGGAATAGAACGAGGTAAAAGCGCACATACTCATTTATCGCAAAAAATTTTTTTCAGGAGATATTTATATGCAATACAAAGGATGGGAGGGCTTTGTCCCCGGCAAATGGAGCGAAGACGAAGTGGACGTGCGCGACTTTATTCAGCGCAATTACACGCCTTATGAGGGAGATTCGTCTTTTCTTGCGCCGCCTACCGAGGCGACGAAAAAACTGTGGGATATCGTCCTCGACCTTTCTAAAAAGGAAAGAGAAGCGGGCGGTGTGTTGGACGCGGATACCAAAATCGTCTCTACGCTCACTTCGCACGCGGCGGGCTATCTCGACAAAGACCTCGAAAAAATCGTGGGCTTGCAGACGGATAAGCCTTTCAAGCGCTCTTTGCAGCCCTTTGGCGGAATCCGCATGTCGGAAGAAGCGCTCAACATGTACGGGTATACCCTCGATCCCGAAGTCAAAGAAATCTTTACGAAATACCGCAAGACGCACAACGACGGCGTCTATGACGCCTATACGCCCGAAATGCGCGCGGCGCGTTCGGCGCATATCCTTACGGGGCTTCCCGATACCTACGGCCGCGGCCGTATCGTCGGCGACTACCGCAGAGTGGCTCTGTACGGCGTGGACTATCTCATTCGCAAAAAGGAAGAGGATAAACTCGCCATGAACGGCGACATGCTTCCCGATAAAGTGCGCGACAGAGAGGAGCTCTCCGAACAGATCAAGGCGCTCAAAGCGCTCAAACAGCTCGCGGAAATTTACGGGAAAGACATTTCCCAGCCCGCCACGAACGCCGAAGAGGCCGTTCAGGCACTGTATTTCGGATATTTGGCCGCGGTGAAGGACCAGAACGGCGCCGCGATGTCTATCGGTAGAAACAGCACTTTCCTCGATATTTATATAGAACGCGACCTCAAAAACGGCGTCATCACCGAACAGGAGGCGCAGGAACTCATCGATCAATTCGTCATGAAACTCAGAATCGTCAAGTTCATGCGCATCAAGGAATATAACGAGCTGTTCTCGGGCGATCCGACCTGGGTGACGGAGTCTATCGGCGGCATGGGCGTGGACGGACGGACGCTGGTGACGAAAAATTCCTTCCGTATCCTGCACACGCTCGATAATCTCGGTCCCGCTCCCGAACCTAACCTGACGGTGCTTTGGTCGAAGAAGCTGCCTTCCAATTTCAAAAAGTACTGTGCGGAAATTTCCATTCGTACCTCCGCCATTCAGTACGAAAGCGACGATCTGATGCGCCCCGAAATGGGAGACGATTACTGTATCGCCTGCTGCGTGAGCTGTATGCGCGTCGGAAAGGATATGCAATTCTTCGGCGCACGCGCCAATCTCGCAAAGTGCCTTCTTTACGCGATAAACGGCGGCAAGGACGAGCTCATGAAGGACAAAAAGACGGGGAAACCCATGCAGGTTTCTCCCGAATTTGCTCCCGTGTCGGGCGACGGACCTCTCGATTTCGATGAGGTCATCAGAAAGTATAAGCAAATGATGTCCTGGCTGGCGGGTTTGTATGTGAATACGCTCAACCTCATTCACTATATGCACGATAAATACAGCTATGAGGCGCTCGAAATGGCGCTGCATGACACCAAAGTGCGCCGCTTCTTCGCCACCGGTATCGCGGGCCTGTCCTGCGCCGTGGATTCCCTCTCCGCCATAAAATACGCGAAAGTATATCCCGTTCGCAACGAAGAGGGCATCGTCACCGATTTCCGCATTGAAGGGGATTTCCCCAAATACGGCAACAACGACGACCGCGCGGACAATATCGCCGTTTGGCTTTTGAAAACTTTCATGACGGACATCAAGAGCCACTACACTTATCGAGAAAGTATTCCCACGACTTCCATCCTGACCATTACCTCCAACGTCGTGTACGGCAAAAAGACAGGCAACACGCCCGACGGTCGCCGCGCGGGGACTCCCCTTGCGCCCGGCGCCAATCCCATGCACGGCAGGGATACTCACGGGGCTCTCGCTTCCCTCGAATCGGTTGCGAAACTTCCCTATGAGTATTCGAGGGACGGAATTTCCAATACCTTTTCGATTACTCCCGGCTCGCTGGGCAAGGACGAGGATTAACAAATTTAAAAACAAAAGGAGAAAACAATTATGTCAAAACAACAAGTAGATAATTTGGTCAATATGCTGGACGCCTACGTCGCGGACGGTGGCTATCATCTCAACGTAAACGTATTCAACCGCGAAACGCTGCTGGATGCTCAGAAACATCCCGAAAAGTATCCTCAGCTTACGATCCGCGTCTCCGGCTATGCGGTCAATTTCAATAAACTGACGAAAGAACAGCAGGACGACGTGATTTCGCGGACAATTCACGAATCCATGTAACGGGACGAGAAAAAGTAAGATAACGATTTCAGCGTTTGCACGGGAAGCCGAATAATCTTCGGCTTCCTTTGGATTTTGAGAGAAATGTGAGGTATGCCTATGGCGAAACGGAGAAAAAATACCCGCCTCAGGCGGGCTGCGGCTTTGTTGGTCGCGCTCCTGTTGATTGCGGCTATTATCTGCGGTTACATACTTTGGAGCAAGGGCTATCTGGACGGCTTTATTCCCTCGGAAAGTACATCGGACGAAGAGAGTTCGGGTGGAAGTTCGGACAGTACGTCGAACGAAGACAGTTCAAGCGGAAGTTCGGACAGTACATCGGACGAGGATAGTTCAAGTGGAAGTTCGGAAAGTACATCGGACGAAGAGAGTTCGGGCGGAGCGGATATCGTTACGGACGAATTGAGTATTCATTTTCTGATGCTGGGAAATAAATATTCGGGGGATTGTACGCTGATTAAGGCGGGGGATACGGAAATTTTAATCGATGCCGGTTCCAGGGCGAGTTCCGCGGAGACGATTGCGGAGTACGTGAGCGAATATTGCGAGGACGGAGTTCTCGAATATGTGATTGCCACGCATGCGGATCAGGATCATATTTCGGGATTTGTGGGAACGACGAAAATTCCCGGTATTTTCGACGTATTCGAATGTGAAACGATCATCGATTTTCCGAAAACCAATAAAGACACGAAAGTTTATCACGATTATGTCGAAAAACGCGACGCGGAAGTAGAGAGCGGCGCGGTGCACTATACCGCCCTCGAATGTTGGAACGAGACGGACGGAGCAAAACGCAGCTATGAGATCGCAGACGGAATTACGATGAATATTTTATACAACATATTCTATGAGGAAAAGTCGAGCGACGAAAACAATTATTCCGTATGTCTGTTATTTACGCAGGGGGAAAATCATTATTTATTTACGGGAGATTTGGAGGAGAAGGGCGAGGAGGCTCTGGTGGAAAAAAATGATTTACCGCAATGCAAATTGTTTAAGGCAGGACATCACGGAAGTCCCACTTCGAGTACGGAGGCACTGTTATCTGTAATTCGTCCCGAAATCGTCGTCGTGAGCTGCTGTTGCGGCTATAAGGAATATACAGACAATATGCTGAATGTTTTTCCCTCTCAGGCTTTCGTGGACAGGGTTGCGCCGTATACGGACAAAATTTATGTTCCGACCGTCTATTCCGAAACGGCGGAGGGAGGCTTCGAGGCGATGAACGGCAATATTGTCGTTTCTTCGGACGGCGGAGAAGTAACCGTGAGCTGTTCCAATAACGATATTCTTTTCAAGGATACCGAATGGTTCAAAAAATACCGTACGTGGCCAGAAAACGGAGTGGGAGCGGCATAGGTGGGGCGATAAGTACGCGTCGGCAATGTGGAGAAAGCGATTACGATAAGCGCGCATCGGCGATGTGGCAAAAGTGATTGCGATAAATGCGCGTCGGCAGTGTGGCGAAAGCGGTTGCGATAGGTGTGCGTTGGCAGTATGGCATAGTCGATTGCGATAAGCGTGCGAACGGAAACGGCTGGGATAAGAGGTGGAGCTCGAGAATACCGAGTGGCAGTAATACTAAGCGGATAGAGACGAGCGGCAAAAAAGTACTTTTTTTCGGAAAGAGGGCGGCGGAGGTTGACATTTTCGCAAAAATAGGGTACAATACCCAAAAGAAAAGGCACGTGCCTTTTTCGGCGTAATTTGATTACGCCGAAAAAATCCTTCAATAAGGCGGGAATTACCGGTTTTATGAATATTCTGACAGCAATCAACAAAAAATATCTGCCCTATTTTGCGGCGATGATTCGTTCCTTTGCAGACAATAACCCCGGCGAGCATACGGTATACATAGCGACCAAGGAAGTGACGGACGCGGATATCGAAGCATATCGGGAATATCTGCCCGAACAGGTGACTTTCCGTCCCGTAGCCTTTAAGGAGGAAATTCTCGAAGGCGCGCCCACCGAAAAGAGATGGCCGAAGGAGATTTATTACCGCATTTTTGCGGCGGAGTATCTTCCCGAAAGCGTAGACCGTATCCTCTATATGGACAGCGACATCATCGTAAAAGGGGATATTTCCGACTTCTACAATACCGATTTCGAGGATAATTATTTCGTGGCGACGACTAACGTCCATGCTCGCTTCTTAAAATGGTTTATCCGCGTAAAAAACGGTGCGAACAAAAATACCGTATATGTAAATACCGGCGTTTTATTGATGAATTTGAAGAAACTCAGGAAAGAACAGGATACGGAAGAAGTATTAAAATATATCGCCCGCAGGAGATTCTTTCTCACTTTGCCCGATCAGGACGTCATTTCCACTCTGTACGGGCATAAAATCAAGATAGAAAACGGAATGGTTTACAACCTCAATGAACGGAAAATCCGAGGCTGGAACCGCCGCCACAGGGGCAAAGACGCGATAGGGCTCGCTCATGTGGATGAAAAGGTGAAAATTATCCATTATATCGGCAGAAACAAGCCTTGGAATGAAAAATATCGCGGGATTCTCAAACCCTATTACGACAAATACAAAGTAAAGTGAAAAAATCGGAGTTTTTTGTTTTTTTACCCGAAAACCATTGACAAAACGGAAAAATCGGAATATACTATAACTATATTGAGGGAGTAGTTTGCGCCTTTCTTTTCGGGGCGTAACGGTTCCAACAACACCGGCGGAGTTCGATTTCGCCTGGGACTGTTTGAAAAAATGAGACTCATGCGCTATATTATCCGTCGTTTCGCGGCATAATATGGAGCATGAGTCTTTTTTTGAAAAAGCAAAAGGAGAAATGCAAAATTCAATGAAACACTATCTTTGCGACGCGGAAGAGGTTCTAAAAGAAGTCGGGGCTTCGCCCGACGGTCTGTCCGCAGAAGAAGCGGCTTCCCGACTCGAAAAAAACGGCAGAAACAAGCTGGCGGAGGGCAAAAAGACCTCGATGTTCAAGCGTTTCCTTCTGCAGCTCGTCAACCCGATGATCATCGTCCTTCTGGCGGCCGCGGCTGTCAATCTCGCCACCGTCATCATCGACCGCGTGAGAGGGGGAAATGAATCCTTTGCAGAATTTATCATCATCGTCGCCGTCGTGCTTCTCAACGCCATTCTCGGCGTCGTTCAGGAGGGGCGCGCCGAGCACGCCATAGAAGCGCTCAAAGAAATGACGGCTTCCACCTGCAAGGTAATCCGCGGCGGTCAGCTCCTCGCCGTAAAGAGCGAGGAAATCGTCGTCGGGGATATCGTCATCCTCGAAGCCGGAGATTCCGTCCCCGCTGATTGCCGCATCCTCGAATGCGCTTCCTTGAAGGCGGAAGAATCCGCTCTGACGGGCGAGAGCGTCCCCGCAAACAAAGAGGCCGAAAAGCTCGTGGCCGAGAACGGCAAGGACATCCCCTTGGGCGACAGAAAAAATATGGTCTACATGGGCAGCACCGTCGTATACGGCCGCGCAAAGGTCGTCGTCGTGGCGACCGGCATGCAGACGGAAATGGGCAAGATCGCCGATATTCTCGCTCAGGCTAAGGACGAGGTCACTCCTCTGCAAAAACGCCTCAATAAACTGTCGCAGATTCTGAGCTATATCGTGCTCGGTATCTGTGTGTTCATCTTCGCGTTTAAGCTCATTCTCGAAAGAGATTTCGCACTCGAAGTCGTCCTCGACAGCTTTATCGTCGCGGTCTCGCTCGCCGTCGCCGCCATTCCCGAAGGACTTGCGACCGTCGTCACCATCGTCCTTTCCATGGGGATGACCAAAATGGCGAAGAAAAAGGCCGTAGTCAAACGGCTCACCGCCGTCGAAACCCTCGGCTGCACGCAGATTATCTGTTCCGACAAGACCGGAACTCTCACGCAGAACAAAATGACCGTCGTGGACCATTACGGGGACGACGAAGCCTTGCTCGCACGCGCGATGGCGCAGTGTTCGGACGCCGTGCTCGACGCGGAGGCGAAAGAGGCAAAGGGAGAGCCTACGGAATGTGCGCTCGTCAATTATGCCTATAAACTGGGGCTCGACAAGACGAAATTGGATTTCGAAGATAAGCGCGTCGCCGAAGCGCCCTTCGACAGCCTTCGGAAAATGATGTCCACCATTCATTCCGCGGGCGGAGGATTCGTACAATATACCAAGGGAGCGCCCGACGAAATTCTCAAACGCTGCACGCACGTCCGTGTCGGAGGAAAGGATATTCCCCTCACGGACGAAAAGCGCGAAGAGATTCTCGCCGCGAATAAGCAAATGGCGGACAGGGCTCTGCGCGTGCTCGCCGCCGCGTATAAGAAGCTCGAAAGCGTGCCCGAAAAGTTCGAGCCGGAGGATATCGAAAAGGGACTTACCTTCCTCGGCCTCACGGGCATGATAGACCCGATCCGCCCCGAAGTCAAGGACGCTATCGTCGAGTGTAAGGCAGCCGGTATCCGTCCCATTATGATTACGGGCGACCATATAGATACCGCGGTAGCCATCGCGACGGAGCTCGGGATTATTACCGACAAATCTCAGGCGATTACGGGTTCGGCGCTCGGAGAAATGAGCGACGAGGAATTTGAACAAAAAATCGGACAGTATTCCGTGTATGCCCGCGTACAGCCCGAACACAAGGTGAAAATCGTCACGACATGGAAGAAAAAGGGCTATATCACCGCAATGACGGGCGACGGCGTGAACGACGCGCCCAGTATCAAGAGCGCGGATATCGGCATCGGCATGGGAATTACCGGTACGGACGTCACCAAGGGCGCGGCCGATATGGTATTACAGGACGACAATTTCGCCACCATCGTCACCGCCGTGGGCGAGGGACGGAGAATTTACGACAATATCCGCAAGGCGATTCAGTTCCTGCTTTCCAGCAATCTCGCGGAGGTCGTGGCCGTGTTCGTAGCGACCATGCTGGGATTTACTCTGCTTCGGCCCATGCACCTGCTGTGGATAAATCTCATCACCGATACGTTCCCCGCGCTCGCGCTCGGTATGGAAGAGGGCGAACGCGACCTCATGAAACGAAAGCCCCGCGACGACAAGGAGGGGATTTTTGCGGGCGGCGTCGGACTCAACGTCGTCTTGCAGGGGATCTTTATCGGCGTCATCACTCTGTTGTCCTATTTCATCGGGCATTATATCGAAACGGGCGTCTGGGAATGGACGTTCAAAGAGTCGCTCGAAGGTATGAGCATGGACGGCATGACGATGGCTTTCCTCACGTTATCCATGACGGAGATGTTCCATTCCTTTAATGTGCGGTCTATCCATCACTCCGTGTTTTCCATGAAAAAACAGAATAAGTACCTTTGGGGCGCATTTGTGTTCTCTCTGCTTCTGACTTTGTTCGTCATCTATGTCCCCGGCGTCAATACCGCTTTTGAATTCGCCGCCATCAGTGCGAAAGAATACTTCATCGCCGTCGCGCTCGCGTTTACCGTCATTCCGTTCGTGGAGATTTGCAAACTCATTCGGCGGGTGAAAAATAAGAACAAGGGACTTTGACAGCGAAAGAAAAAAAGTTGGATAAACGAAAGCCTTTGAGCAATGCGTTTCGGGGAAGGGAACTTTGACTCGACACAGAGATTTCATAAAACCAGAGGCTTTCCATAAAAATCGGAAACGGCCGTCCTTCGGGGGGCCGTTTTTTGCGAAAAAAATGCGAGGATACGGGAAAAGGAGAATACAAGAAGATTCTTTTGGTAATTTTTCGGAAAGTACTTGATTTTTCCGACGGAATGTGGTACATTGTTGATAGAAATTTTTTCGGGGGAAAAAGGAATGAACAGGCAAAGACGGGCGGGAATTCTGCTTCCCGTTTCATCGCTTCCCGGGCCCTACGGGATCGGAACTTTGGGCAGGGGAGCGTATCGGTTTTTGGACAGATTGGCGGATTCGGGCATGAAAATATGGCAGGTACTGCCTTTGCTGCCTACGAATTACGGCGACAGTCCCTATCAGTCGTGCGCGGCCGAGGCGCTCAATTATTATTTCATCGATTTGGATTTTCTGCAAAAAGACGGGCTTCTCGAAAAAGAAGAATACGCTTTTCTCGATTGGGAAACCGATGCGCGGCGGGTGGATTACGAAAAACTGTTCCGCTTGCGGGTAAACGTTTTGAGATGTGCCTTTTTGAGATTCGACACTTCTTCGGCCGAGTGGAAAAAGTTCCTTGAAGAGGGAAAGTATTCCGATTTCGCGCTGTTTATGTCTCTGAAAAGCTGTTTCGGTTATCTGCCTTGGTCTCAATGGCCCGCCGAATACAGGGATTTCGACGAAAACAGAATCCGTGCCTATGAAAAAGAAAACCGGCGGGACATAGAATTTTGGCAATTTACGCAATATATCTTCCTCGGACAGTGGAGGGCGCTCAAAGCGTATGCGAATTCCAAAGGGATAGAAATTATGGGGGATATGCCCATTTACGTATCTTCCGACAGCGTGGAAATGTGGAAATATCGGAAAGAACTGTTCCTTTTGGACGACGGCGGAAACCCCGCGGCCGTGGCGGGAGTTCCGCCCGACGCCTTTTCCGAGGACGGACAGCTTTGGGGAAATCCCGTCTACGATTGGGATAAAATGAAGCAGAACGGATATTCCTGGTGGCTTAACCGTATCAATTCCGCCTTAGAGCTCTTCGATATTCTCCGCATCGACCATTTCCGCGGCTTCGACCGATTTTATGCGATTCCCGCGGGAGCTGCCGACGCGCGCGGAGGAAAATGGCTCGCGGGGCCGGGCGCGGAGCTCTTCCGAGGACGAGAAAACAAAAATATCGTCGCGGAGGACCTCGGCATTATCGACGACGGCGTGCGCGCTTTAATGAAGGAAACGGGATATCCCGGCATGAAAGTTTTGGAATTTGCCTTCGACGGAAATCCCGCAAACGATCACAAACCTTCAAATTATTCGGAAAATTGCGTCGCTTATACGGGAACGCACGACAACGAACCGCTTTTGGCATATATCGAAAGTTTAGGAAAAAGCGAAAGGGCAGTCTTTGAAAAAGACTTGAAACGGGAGTGCGCGGCGGCGGACGTTCCGTTTCGCGGAAGATCTGTCTCGGCTCTGAACAAGACCGCGATTCGTTTGCTCTTTTCGAGCAGGGCGTTTGCCGCGATTGTTCCCATGGGAGATTTGCTCTGTCTCGGAAAGATCGCGAGAATCAATTTCCCTTCCACCGTGTCTACTCAAAATTGGAGCTATCGGTTCGAGGAAAAAGATTTTTCCGGAAAAGTATGGACATGGCTGAAAAAGCTAGCGGAAAAATACGGGAGAGGAAAAGAATAAAGACGGGAAAGCCGAAACGGGAAAGAGACAGCCGAAAGCAAAATGAAGGCCGAGAAGGGAAAGCCGAAAAAAGCCGAAGCGGAAGAGGCGAAGATAAAAACGGAGAAACGGAAAGGATAAAAAGTGAAACGAACGGGAAAGGGAAAAGGTGAAGAAAGAGAGGACGCGAAAGCGGAAGGAGCAGAGACATGGAAATCAAAGAAATCTTAAAAAAAGTAGATCATACCCTATTGAAACCGGAAGCGGATTGGCCGCAAATCAAAACGCTTTGCGACGAGGGAATCCGTTACGGCGTTGCAAGCGTCTGTATTCCGCCTCGTTTCGTGCGGCAGGCCAAAGAATATGTGGGAAATTCGCTGAAAATCTGTACCGTCGCGGGATTTCCGAACGGGTATAATTCTTCTGAGGTAAAGGCATTTGAAACGAAAAGCGCCTTGGCGGACGGTGCGGACGAAATCGATATGGTCATCGCGGTAGGAGCTTTGAAGGAGGGAAATACAGAGTATGTGGAACGGGAGGTCCGCGAGCTGACGAAAATTTGTCACGGGGAGGGAAAAATCATTAAAGTGATTATCGAAACCTGTCTGTTGACGGAGGCGGAAAAGATAGCCATGTGCGGCATCGTGACCGATGCAGAAGCCGATTTTATCAAGACCTCCACGGGATTTTCCTTCGGCGGTGCGACGAGAGAGGATATTCGGCTGTTTGCCGCGCATATCGGCAGTCGGGTAAAAATGAAGGCCGCGGGCGGAATTCGTTCTCTGCGGGACGCCGAGGATTTTTTGGCGCTCGGCTGCGAAAGATTGGGAACGTCCGCTATCGTGCGACTCGCAAAAGAAACGGAAACAGAAACGAAAACAGAAACGAAAAAGGAGTGAAAAAGTATGGCTACGCCGCATATCGCCGCGGGAAAAGGGGATTTCGCAAAGACGGTGCTCATGCCGGGCGACCCCCTTCGCGCTAAGTATATCGCTGAAAATTATCTCGAAAAGGCCGTCCTCGTCAACGACGTGAGGGGAATACACGGATATACGGGAGAATACAGGGGCAAACGGGTGTCCGTCATGGCGTCGGGCATGGGTATGCCTTCCATCGGCATTTATTCCTATGAATTGTTCCGCTTTTTCGACGTGGAAAATATTATCCGCGTCGGGAGCGCGGGGGCATTGTCCGAAAAATTGAAAGTGCGGGATATTGTCCTCGCCATGGGCGCCTGCACGGACGGAAACTATGCCGCGCAGTTTTCTCTGCCCGGAACGTTCGCTCCGATCGCGAGTTACCGCTTATTGACCGAAGCGGTGGAAATCGCCGCAAAATCGGGGATCACTCCGCGCGTCGGAAACGTCTTGTCGAGCGATTTATTCTATGACGATTCCGCTTCTACCTTAAAATGGAACAAAATGGGCGTCCTCGCCGTGGAAATGGAAACGGCCGCTCTGTATATGAACGCGGCGCGCGCGGGAAAAAATGCGCTCTCTATCTTGACGATCAGCGATAATCTCGTCACGGGAGAGGCTACGACCGCGGCGGAAAGACAAAATTCCTTCACGCAGATGATGGAACTCGCTTTGGAGCTCGCATAAAGGGATATTCGGCGCATGAAAGGACTCATTGACAGGATATTTCTCATCGTTCTCGACAGCTTCGGCGTCGGAGAGTTGCCCGACGCGGCTCTGTACGGCGACGCGGGGAGCAATACGTTGCGCTCCGTTTCAAAAAGCCGAAAATTCCGCGCGGAAAGCCTCTCTTCGCTCGGATTGTTCCGTATAGACGGCGTGCGGGATTGGGCGGGGAGTTTTTCCGCCCCGAACCCCGTTCCCTGCGCCGCGTATGCGAGAATGGCGGAAAAGAGCAGGGGCAAGGATACGACTACGGGACATTGGGAGATCGCGGGGCTCGTTTCCGAAAAGCCTTTCCCCGTTTATCCGCACGGATTCCCGAAAGAGATTCTGGATTCCTTTTCCAAAGTCACGGGCCGGGGCGTTCTGTGCAACCTTCCCTATTCGGGAACAAAGGTAATCGAAGATTACGGCGACGAACACTTAAAGACGGGAAAGCTGATCGTGTATACTTCCGCCGACAGCGTTTTTCAGGTGGCTGCTCACGAGGAATTGATTTCCGCGGAGACGTTATACGAATATTGCCGCGCCGCAAGAAAAATTCTGACGGGCGAAAACGCGGTCGGGCGGGTGATCGCGAGACCCTTTCTCGGACAAAGCGGACATTTTTACAGAACCTCCCGTCGGCATGATTTTTCTTTGCCGCCTACGGGAGAGACCATGCTCGATATTCTGAAAGAAAACGGATTGGAAACGATCGGAATCGGGAAAATTTCCGACATCTTCGCGGGGCGGGGATTGACTCAAAATCTCGGAGTCAACCGCGACAATGCCGACGGTATGACTAAGTTCGACGAATGTCTCGGCCGTGCGTTTCGGGGGCTCTGTTTCGTCAATCTCGTGGATTTCGATATGCTGTACGGGCATCGGAACGACGCGGACGGATATGCTTCCGCCATAGCCGAATTCGACGATCGGTTAAAAACGGTTCTGCCGAGGTTGGAAAAGGGAGACCTTCTGATCATTACGGCCGACCATGGCTGCGATCCGTCGACGCCGAGCACCGACCATTCGAGAGAATATGTGCCTTTATTGCTTTACGGAAAACAAGTGCTCGGAAAAAATCTCGGAACGAGAAAAACGTTCGCCGACATCTCCGCCACGGTGCTCGATTTATTCGGATTGACGGGCGGAGCGGGGACGAGTTTTGCCGAAGAGATATTTTCGCGATAAACGGAGGCGATAAATGGACGGAAAGCATTTGATAGAAAAAGCTCTTTCGGCGAGGCGATATGCTTATGCGCCGTATTCAAACTTTTTTGTCGGCGCCGCGCTCTTGTGTCGGAACGGCAAAATATACACGGGCTGCAATGTAGAGACTTCGACGTTTACGCCCACTTCCTGTGCGGAAAGAACGGCTTTTGTCAAAGCGCTCAGCGAGGGGGAACGGGAGTTCGTTGCGATTGCGGTAGTCGGGGGCCGCGGAGAGGAAAAAGACACGGGGTTTTGTCCGCCCTGCGGAGTGTGTCGACAATTTATGGAGGAATTCTGCGGGGAAGATTTCAAAATTTTCCTTTCCGACGGAAAAGAAATCCGAGTATATTCTTTGGGAGAATTGCTTCCGTTTTCTTTTGATAAATCTTTCGTGAAAGGGAAAGAGTGTCCGAACGATGCGGGGCGCGAAAATTGAAGAATACGGACGAGGAAAAAGATGTAAGAAGAGAGCAAGCAAAGTGACGCCGTGAACAAAGGTACCGCTTTGAAACGTTGTCGCAGACGAAAAAAGGACGAGGAAAAAGACGTAAGAAGAGAGCAAACAAGTGACGCCGTGAGCAAAGGTAATGCTTTGAGACATTGTCGCAGACAAAAAAGAAAAGGACGGGAAAGAACGATGAGAATGTACGATATTATTGCAAAAAAACGGGACGGAAAAGAGCTGTCCAGCGAGGAAATCGAATTTTTTATCCGAGGATACACCGCGGGGGAAATTCCTGACTATCAGGCCTCTGCGCTTCTCATGGCCGCCTATCTGAGAGGACTCTCTTTTGCCGAAACCGACGCGCTTACTTCGGCGGTTTTACATTCCGGCTCAATTCTCGATCTGAGCGACGTTCCGGGAATAAAAGCGGACAAACATTCCACGGGAGGGGTCGGGGACGGCGTTTCCCTGGCCGTGGCCCCCCTTGCGGCCGCCTGCGGCGTCAAAGTCGCCATGATGAGCGGGCGGGGATTGGGACATACGGGGGGAACTTTGGATAAGCTGGAATCGATAGAAGGCTACAACTGCTATCTTTCTCCGGAGCGCTTCCGCTCCGTCGTCGAGTCCGTGGGCTGCTCTATCATAGGACAGACGGAAGATCTGGCTCCCGCCGATAAAAAGTTATATGCGCTTCGGGACGTTACGGCTACCGTAAATAAAAAGGAGCTCATTACCGCCAGCATTCTCGGGAAAAAATTGGCCGAGGGCATAAATTGTCTCGTGTTGGACGTAAAAACGGGAAGCGGGGCCTTTATGAAAACGACCGAGGAGGCTCGCGCGTTGGCCGCTCTGATGGTTCGTATCGCAAAAGAACACGGCGTCAGGGTTTCGGCACTCATTACCGATATGGACTGCCCTTTGGGAAATGCCGTCGGAAATTCCCTCGAAGTAATAGAAGCGATAGAGTGCCTCAAAGGGCGCGCGCCCGAAGATTATACTTCGCTCGCGATCGAACTTGCCGCCCGCATGCTGTATCTCGCGGAAAAAGGTACGATGGAAGAATGCCGCATTCAGTGCGAAAAGGCTCTCGAAAACGGAGCCGCTTGGAAAAAATTCAAAGATATGGTGGCTGCGCACGGAGGAAATACCGCTTGGATAGAAGATACTTCCCTGTTTCCTTCCGCCGAATGTTCCCGCATCGTTCGGGCGGACAGAGACGGATTTATTTCCCGCATCGATACCGAATTATACGGTACCGCTTCCCTGTTGCTCGGCGCCGGCAGAATCAAGAAAGAGGACCCGATCGATCCTTCCGCCGGAATCAAGATCCTCAAAAAGACGGGGGACAGGGTAGAAAAGGGAGACGGTATAGCCGTCCTTTTCGCTTCGGACGAGGGATTATTTGTAGAGGCGGAAAAAACGTTGAAAGAGGCTCTCGCCTATTCGGAATTTCCACCCGAAAAGAGGCCTCTCATCATCGATATTTTAGAATGAAAATAAACCTATATATAAGTAATTCTTATGGTATAATGCAAAAAATTTTATATTTCGGATAGAAAAACAACCGAAAAAATTTTTTCAAAGGAGAAAAAATTATTAAAGACTCAAAGTGTTGATTGTGTGAAAAATAAAGGAAATTTGGCGAAAAAGAGAAGAAAAAATATCTACCGAAACCACGAAAAAACAAAAATCGAAAAAATTGATAGAATCAATTTATATTTTTTATTGTATAACTTATACGAAACGTTTGACAAAAGATAAAGGCGCTGATATAATCATAGATAATTTCAGACTTCTTAACTTTTGGTTGTTCGGTTTCGTAACAACGATTTTTTTTAATATCTACATAATTCGGAAACAGCCACGTGGCTGTTTGGCGTAATAAAATTACGCCAAACAAATTTATTAAGCAGAACGCGCGGGAACAATTTTGAAAAGTAAAAGGGAGGCTGAAAACGAACGAACCTTCGTAACGGGAAGCGCTACAAAATCGCGGCGGTACTCAACGGAGCATGCGGTCGAGCGTGACGGGATATGCGAAATTGCATAAAAGAGGGTACGACGGAAACGAGTATTAAAAAGGCGGTTATCGCGCGACGGGAAGGGATTTTCAAAATCATACGTATGTTGATTTGCGAAAATGCCCAAACTGGAAATGGTTCGTTTACGGATTTGAAAAAAATTTTTGTAGTTTCTTTTTTGCTTGGGCGGAAAAGCCCGCAGAGAATCCATGAAAATTTTAATATGGAACGATTAAAATTTATTTGGAGGTAGATTATGAACAAAAAATTCGGCGCGGCCGTTGCAACGGTTATGGGTCTGATGATGGCGTTCGGGTTCACGGCTTGTGGAGGCGGCGGAAACAATTCTTCCGGCGGCGGGAGCAGCGCTCCCCCGGAAAGAGACCCGAACGGAACTTATACGTACAGAACGGCTTCTTCCGTGTTCCCTACGAACTGGAATCCCCATGTCTATCAAACTACCACGGACGGCGAACTCCTCGACTATATGATGACGGGCTTCTATTCGTTCGATTATAACGACGCGATGGACGGATATAAAATGGTGGATGAACTCGCTACAGGTGACCCCGTGGACGTTACCTCTCAGTATGCTACCGAGGATTGGGAAATTTCCGCGGACGATGAAAGTCGGGCTTGGAAAATTACTATTCGTGACGATATTAAATGGAATGACGGGACCTCTATTAAGGCAGAGGACTTTGTGGAAAGCCTTTATCGCCTTCTCGATCCCAGATTGAAAAACTATCGTGCAGACACCGTATATGCCAACAGCTTGGTGATCCACAATGCAAAAGATTATCTCTACAACGGCGATACGGGTTGGTATGCCGCCGACCTTCCCCTTGAAACTTATACGGAAAGTTTGGATAGTGAACTCGTATTCAGTATCGGAAGCTCCGCGGAAAATGAAGAGAAATATAACGGCGCGACAAGCAGCATCAGAAGCTTATTGGGAGTAAAGACGGATACAACGGCCGAGAAAGTGGCCGAGGCAATGATCAAGAACGGATTGAATGTCACCAAGGAACAAATTTTGGCTTTGGAAGGAAAAACTTTGGCGGAAATCAAGGCCGATTCTACCTTAAAGGCAACATGGGATTCGATTATCGGTTGGTGGAAAAGTCAGCCGAATGAAGAACTCGATTTCTTCGTTATCCATTATACATGGCCGGAAATCGAAGAGGAAGAGATCGGGATTAAAGCCGTTTCGGATTATGAACTCGTACTCATTCTCGATAAGCCTTTGAGCGGTTTCTATCTCAAATATGCCCTTACCTCCTCTTGGCTCGTCAAGACCGATCTCTACGACAGCTGTATGAAAAACAGTAACGGCGTATGGTCTAATAACTACGGCACTTCCGACGATACGACCGCTTCTTATGGGCCCTATATGCTGACCTCTTTCCAGCAAGATAAAGCCTATGCCTTGGAAAAGAATAAATATTTCTATGGCTATAACGACCCCGAAAACGAGGATCTCTATTGGACGACGAATATCACCTGCACAAAAGCCGATCCTACCGTACAGCTTCAAATGTTCCTGAGGGGAGAATTGGATTCTTACGGTTTACAGGCTAACGATATGGAAGATTATCAGTCCAGCAGCAGCACATATTATGCTACGGGAGAATCTACTTTCTTTATGGCTTTGAACCCTCACGATGTAGAAGTTTTGGGGCAGAAAGAGAAGGCGGGAACCGATAAACAAATTTTGTCAATCTTGGAATTCCGTCAGGCGCTCTCTTTCGCGCTCAACAGAGAGAAGTTTGCTTTGGCGGTAGCTCCTACAAACAATCCCGCGTTCGGTGTATTCTCTAACTTGATCGTCGCAGATCCCGAAACGGGTATGACGTACAGAACTACGGACGAAGCCAAAGATGTTCTCGTCAATTTCTGGGGATTGCAGGATTCTATCGGCGAAGGAAATCTCTATGAGACGGTAGACGACGCTATTGAAGCGATTACCGGATATAACCTTGATAAGGCTAAGGGTTTATTCGATACGGCATATAATAAAGCCATCGAATTGGGCTATATGAGTTCGACCGATAAAGTGGAAATCTGTATCGGGCTTCCCGCAAATACAGAATTTTATACAAACGGTTATAATTTCCTCGTAAATAACTATACGGAAGCAGTGAAGGGAACAAACTTGGAAGGCAAACTGACCTTTACGAGCGATAATACGATCGGAAACGATTTCGCGACAGCGCTTCAAAACAATCAAATCGACCTGTTGTTCGGCGTAGGTTGGTCTGGTTCCGCTCTCGATCCGTATAATCTGATTACGGCGTATACTACTCCCGGATATCAATATGATCCGAGCTGGAATACGGCGGCTACCATGATCGATATTGAAATCGACGGAAAAACGTATACCGGTTCCGTTCTCGATTGGTCGAACGCTTTGAACGGCGCCGAAACTGCCTTTACTGTCAAGGACAGCAATGAGAAGGTGACGATGGAATTCGGTACAACACATCCTACCAGTGAAAGACTTCCTATCCTCGCTGCTCTTGAAAATGCGGTTCTTCAAACTTATGATATGATTCCTATTTTGGATCAGTCTCAGGCAAATCTTAAGAGCTATAAAGTCAACTATGCCACGGAAGAATATGTCTTCGGTATGGGCTTCGGCGGATTGAAATATTACACCTATAACTATACCGATGAAGAGTGGACGAACTATGTCTCTTCTCAGGGCGGTTCGTTAAACTACAAGTAAATTGAATTGTTTTTACCTCAGACGTAATGTCCTTGGGTAAGAAGTATTTATGAACGGGGATTAATGGGGCATTCGTCAAATGCCCCATTCCTGCGTTTGTAAATGCAAGATATTCGGGGACCGGAATTTTTCCGTTTGGCGGAAAAGGGAGGCAGCATGCTTAAATATATCCTTAAAAGATTGGCTTTGATGTTATTTACTTTCTTTATCATCATGACCATCTGTTTTGTACTCGTGAAACTTTTGCCGCTCACTCCGGCTACCCAGTTCGGCAAAGATGCGGAACTCATTCTGGCTCGCCGCAAAGCATTGGGCTACGATAAGCCCATCATTATACAATATTTCATTTTCCTCAATCGCTCTCTCATTCACGGTGATTGGGGAATCAGCGAAAAATTGTACTTCGGACAAGATGTATGGGATATTTTTGTCTCTAAACTCCCCGCTACAATCATGGTCAATACCTATTCCTTGATTTTCAGTATTCCCCTCGGATTGATTTTGGGAATTTATGCGGCTCTGAAAAAAAATAAATGGCAGGATACCGTTATTTCTACGGGAGTCATGCTCTTTATTTCCGTACCTTCGTATGTCTACGCCTTTCTCGTACAATATATTCTTTGTTTCAAATTGCAATGGTTCGATTTGACCTTAAAAGCGGGAACGGATTGGTGGAGCTGGGCGATGTTCGTTTCGGCCGTTCCGGCGGTATTATCCCTCTCATTCAGCGTCCTTGCGGGACTTACCCGCTATACGAGAGCAGAGTTGACGGAGGTCTTGACCGGAGATTATATGCTGCTCGCCAGATCAAAGGGATTGACACGCAGACAGGCGATTTCCCGACATGCTTTGAAAAACGCGATGGTTCCGATCTTTCCGATGATTATCGGCCAGATTATTTCTATCCTCGGAGGCTCTTTGATTATCGAACAGATTTTTGCTATTCCCGGCGTGGGACAATTATATGTCAGTTCGATTACTTCCTCCGTTCCCGAATACAACCTTTTCATGCTGCTTTCTATGTTTTATACATTCATAGGGCTCCTCGCGGGAATTTTAGTGGATATCAGCTATGGAATCATCGATCCGAGAATCAGAATGGGAGAAAGATAATATGGAAAATTTGAATATCCCCAAGGATAAATTTCAGTTTGCAAACAAGGAAGAACATCTTCACGATAAAAAGTTTGAAACCAAGCAGGTGGGTTATCTCCACGATGCGTTCAATCGCTTTTGTCGGAATAAGGCCTCTATTTTCGGCGCTGTTATCGTACTGATTCTCGTTTTGTATGCTATTTTTGTACCGTTGGTTTGTTCCAATAGCTATACCTCTAATCCACAAGACAGTGCCTATTTACAATATATCAGACTTCTGCCCAAGGCGAAGGCCTTTGAATGGGCGGGGTGGGATGGCTGTGAAACCCGTGAAATGAGTGAGGCTACCTATCTTATAAACCGTGCTATCGGTGTGGAAACGGGACTCGATCCCGTCAAAAAAGTGAAGAGCGTTTATCAGGTTCAGCAGCATCAGAGCTTTTCTACTCAATATAAAGTCAAATATGACAGCTATTACGGATTGGGTATGGTATATATGACTCTTACGGAGGAGGAATATAAAGACATTCAGGCATGGCAGAACGAAAACAATATCCAAGTAATTTATCCTGCCGTCGATACCAATAAATTGAGTGCCGCTACAAAAAATAATGCAAATTATTGGTATGAAGTAAAAGGGACGGCTCCCGTTTTGGATAAGGACGGCAATTTCCAGCCGATTTATCGTACCAGCGGAAATGACGGGGGCTACGACTCTCTCCGAATCGAAGGGGACGACGGCTCTTACCGTTATGCTACCATCGGCGGAGATATTGAAAATATTTCCTATAAGGCTGTCTCTTATACACATCTCCGAGCCCACGAGACGGAGCTACATCT
>ENA-OYXS01000143-OYXS01000143.1-human-gut-metagenome-genome-assembly--contig:-NODE-143-length-31533-cov-22.859013_pt1 | contig 31533 bp, 29 predicted proteins | sample MGYA00243240_ERZ653429 | MGnify/ENA primary metagenome ERZ653429 (study PRJEB26926, sample SAMN06164958) | human gut metagenome | biome: ENVO:00009003; feature: ENVO:2100002; material: ENVO:00002003... | reverse complement strand
GGCAAAGATAAAAGATGGCAAGACAAGATATAAAGGGGGATGGGCGATTGCTTACAGAACATAATAGTGTAACCGTCCGGCCATGTGTGAATGCGTGACCGGCTTAATGGCAGACGGAACACGTGGGGGATTGGGCACATGACCGACTTGCCTGATGGATGCACATACCCGCCAGATATTGTAAACAGGTATGAATGGTCATACTCTCGCGTTCACGACGTGAGGAAAATGCAGGAGTGCCGGAAAAGAATTGTTCAACTATCTAAAATATGGAATTATGGTAAAGAGAAAAGAAGTCAAGATCGACGAGGAACAGATACGCCGCGTAATGGCCGGGGATATTCCCGCCTCTGTCCTGGAAAATCGTTATGGGAACAACGCTGCCGAATCCCCAAAAGAAGATGACAAGGAACCGGAAACGGAAAACCGGTCCGGGATTCCTGCCGAACCCGACAAGGTGGAAGCTCCCGGTTCCGGTGTGTCCGGCAGTGAGGAAGAAACGCCGTCCCCGGTCATCCGGGAGAAAACACGCCGGAAAAAGAACATCCTTCAGGAGTATCCCGGACATCTGTTTGACAACAACGTTGTGAAAGAACGCCGCCAGACCTATGTCAGCAGCGACAACTACGAACGGGTGCGTACCCTGCTTTCCGTGATCGCACCCACACTCAGCATCTCGTGCTATATCGACAATATCCTTTCGGCCCATCTGGAGCAGTACCGTGACGAGCTGAACGCCATCTACAGCAGCCGTATCAACCTGAAACCGTTATGATTCCGCGTGTGGCCGCATGAAAAAAGGGACACCCGAAGGTCGGAATCTCTTCCTTCCTCCGGATGTCCCTCGCTTTTTCTTCCCTGTATCGGGCTTATCTTACACAGTTAGCTCTCAACCCTTTCGGTATCGGGTTGTCAAGGATTATCCTGTAGCAGAGCTTGCCGTCCACTTTTACCGGTTCTCTTGCTACCATGAAACCCGCGGATTTCTCGACCTTCGCCGCATCGAGTATCATGCCGGCTATGAAGCTGTTCGAGAAACGGGCGCAACGCGGGTCGTTCCATATCGTGAAGCCGTTCTCGTCGTCCGAGACGAACATGTACCAGTCTTTCGGCCTGTCGTCGTCCCTTGCGATGCACAGCCTGTTTCCGGCGTGCAGGCTCAGCTCCCTGCTCAGTATCCTGCTCAGGTACATGCTGCCGTCGCGGCATACCGTGATGATCCGTTTCCCCTTGTAGGTCAGTGCCGGATGGGAATTGCTCTTGTCATAAACTGTCAGTCTCATAATCATTCGTATTTTATAGTTATACATTGTCTGCCATTATACTTGTCATGCCGCCTCTCCGGCCATTATCAGCCTTCTTCTGGCGATGAACTTCCGGTTTGCCCGAAGGGATTCCATCATCGCCTGTGCCCGGCGTGTCACCACCGAGGTTTTCTCGCCCATGTGTCTGGCAATGGTGCGGAACGAACTGCCGGTCTCGTAGAACCGCAGCATGAATATCCTGTAATCCTCGTATGAGAAGTGCCGCCTGAGGAAATTCTGTATGTCCCTTACCAGCCTGTCACATCCGGTAAGCACCTCTTCCCGTTTCTCCGGCTCTTCCGCGTCGTCGGTCTCCTCCAGTTTCACGAAATATTCGTCCCCGGGAAAGTCGTAGTGGCTGCTGTCCCTCGTTCCCGCCTGTAGCATTCTCCGGTAACACCCGAAGAAGTAGGATTCCCAATCTTCTATTCCACCGGAGAACATCACCTGCTTCCTGACAGCCAGATAAGCGTCATGGAATATGTCCTCATCGACCTTTCCATAGAGTGACAGTCTCTCTTTCAGTCTCGCGTATGAACGGTTGAACCATTCGTTGAATTCTTTTACCTCTTTTGTTGCCATATCCTTTTGGTTTTATCTGTTAGACATCCGGCCCGTGGTACGGGCACTCTTGTTTCTTTGTATGCCTTACAGCCGTTCTCCCGCCGGAAAGGCGTCAAGGCTCGGCAGGAAAAAATACCGGAGCGCGAAGCGTGAGGATGATTTTTCCCCGCCGACCCGCAGGACCCCGGCCTTGCGCCCCGGTGGGGAACGGCTACCTTTGCTTCAAAGAAATAAGTGTGTCCTTTTCTTGTTTTCCACCTCTGGAATTATCCCTTGCCGGTGAAAAGGAATGTCTGCCGGTGACACCTCTCGTCCGGTTTGCGGCCCGTCTTGATTTTTTTATTTTCTTCGCACAAGAAACGGTTGGGACAGCATTATTCCACCGTTCCGTTTCACAATAAAAATCAATATCAAACTTAAATTTGCAGGAATATGGAAGTAGTGGTCATAGACAAGGTAACTTTCGAGAGAATGCTCTCGGGGTTCGAGAATTTAGCGGAAAAGGTGGAACGGCTCTGCCGGGAACATGAGGACTTGGGAGAAAGGGAGTGGCTTGACAGCGGGGACGTGTGCAGGCTGCTCGGCATCAGCCCGAGAACCCTACAGACGATGCGGGAGAACGGAACGCTGGCTTACACGAAGATAAGCCACAAGGTGTACTATAGACCGGAGGATGTGAAGTCTGTAATCCCCGTGATGGGAGTGAAACGGCATATCTCCGCCAATAATGTTAGTGAATATAATATCAACAACCTAAAATATCAGACTTATGAATGACAATGGAAATATCCGGCTGCTGACACCGGAAAACGACATGCGCGTGAAATCCTTTTTCTCGTCGCTTGAAAACCTTTCAAAGAAGGTGGAAAAAATACGCGACAACCGTAAGCCCTCGCTGGACGGGGAACGCTATTATACCGACAAGGAACTGGCAGTGATACTTAAAGTCAGCCGCAGGAGTCTCCAGGACTACCGCAACAACGGCATCCTGCCATACACCCAGATAGGTGGCAGAATCCTGTACAGGGCTTCCGACATAGAACGCACCTTGATGGACGGGTACAAGGAGGCGTACCGTATGAATAGATGAACTTGAGTCTAATCCCGTAAAGTTGCCTTTATTCCGTGAAGCCACCCTCCAGGTATAGAAATTACGGGTAGAAGCAACTTTCTTTATGCAATGATGCCAAAACGAAAAGTAGGGAGAAAACCGCAAAAGTAGGGAGAAAATCATCACTATGCTTTCTAAAGACAACACACCAAGCGCAGCAGCTTTTGCCGAACAACGCTGTAGGAAAGCAGATAGCCGGGCTGAATGCCGACAAAGTGACAAAGTACATCGAACCGGACAAAGGCGGATATTGGCAAGTGGTCGAAAAAACAGATTGATTTTTCTGGAGGGAGCGCAGTTTGCCGCCTGCCCGCTTCATTCAACTTTCAAAAAATATCCCTCCCATAGAATTTCAGGACAGCATACGGACCGGTAGCAATCTACTGACTGTATGCTGTTTCTCTTTTGTTTTTTGTTCCGACTTTTCCGTCGGTCGCTTGTTTCCGCTGCCGTCGGCGTCCATTGCACAGACGTGAAAGGGGAAAGGTTTTCGGGCTGAATACTCTTTGCTTGCAAAGGAAGATTCAACCCGAAACGGCGCAGCCGCCCGACCTTTCCACTTTCAGAAAAGTCTGTGCTAACTTCCATGGACGGCGAGGAAGCGGGCGACCGCGAAACGGCAGTCCTATTGGGAACATGTGCCGTTCCCGCTTCTTTTTGCCATCAGCTTATCCATTTCCCTTGAGATTTTGTCCTCCGTGATTCGGGCATACCCCTGTGTGGTAGTAATGTTCGAATGCCCCATCATCTTGGCTATGCTCTCGATTGATATGCTCTCGGAAATAAGCAGGACTCCGAACCCGTGCCGTGCCTGATGGTAGGACAAGTCATCGTTCCTTCCCAGAATCACGCCTATTTCCCGTATCTCGTGCCAGATGGAGTCCCTGCTCGGTAACGGGAACACGGGGTTGTGCATATCGGTGGTATTGTACAATGCCAATATCCGTTCGGCTATCGGGTGTAAGGGAATGACAGCTTCCACTCCGGTTTTCTTGCGGTTGATGCGGATGAACCGCCTGCCTTCCGCCGTCGTCTCGATATGGCGCGGATGGAGCTGCCTGATGTCGGCATAGGCAAGCCCCGTCAGGCAAGAAAAGATGAACGACCGCCTACCCAACTCCGCACGCCCGTCATTCAGTGGCATGGCCATAATCCTTTTCATCTCCTCACGGGTGACATACTTGTGCTTGGGGGCGGGCTTCTTCTCGTATTCGACATCCTCGGCTGGATTGACCCGCAAAATCTCGTTATCCACGGCAAGGTAAAGCAGCCTGTTCAGCCAACAGAAGCAACGGTTGGTCTGCGTGGAACTGAAATTCTTGTTCCGCACAAGAAAAGCCTTGTAGCCTTTGGCAAAATCTTCCGTCACGTCCTCAAAGGCTATATCCTCTTTCCCCATGGAAGTAAGGTAATCTGCAAGGTATTTTTGAAAGTATTGGGAATGACGGTAGGTGGAAGTGGAATTGATTTCCTTGCTCCGTATCCTGAGCCGTTCACGCTCTATCTCGCCCATCTGGAGCAGATGTGTCGGAACAATGAATTGTTTTGTCACTTGTGTCTTGATAATCTCCGCGCTGACAACCCCTTGATTCCTTAAAGTATCCTCATAAATCTGTTTGATATACTTCCGGTACTCTTGCAGTCTTACGTTTTCCCTTACCGTGCGTATTGTCCCTGTCTTGGCGTTCCAGTCTTCCGGCTTGCAGTATATTCCGGTAGTGACGGCGGTGTTCCTGCCGTCAATGGTAATGCGGCACATGACAGCCGTTGTCCCGTCAGCCTTTACCTTGCCGCGGTTGATGTAGAATAACAGGTTGAATGTACTTCTCATGATGTCCGTTTTTTAGTTCGTTATAAAACAAGTTTGAAATCCTCGGTAGCCTTGATAAGTTTGTCCATGTCCTCGAAGAGCTTCTTCGGTGTCACGCGGGCATATACCTGTGTGGTCTGTATATTGCTATGCCCCAACATCTTGCTGATGGTTTCAATCGGCACGCCCGCTTCAAGGGTGACGAGCGAGGCAAACGAGTGGCGTCCGACATGGTAGCAGAGATTCTCCTTTATCCCCGCCAATACAGCCAGTGCTTTCATGTGGTTCCTCATGCTCGGGTAATGGATCATCGGAAACAGGGTGTCCCTTTCCTCTTCGTGATACTTTTCAATCAAGGCGACGGCTTCCGGCAACAGTTTCACGCTTGCGCGGAGTTCGTTCTTTTTCCGGCGGTATTTCAGCCACAACTTACCGTCCTCGCCGGTGTACAGGTTTTCTTTGGTGACGGTCACGGCATCGCTGTAGGCTACCCCGGTATAGCAGGCGAAGAGGAACAGGTCCCTTGCCAGACGGTGGGTCGTGCGGTGCGGTGCAATCTCCACGTCACGGATTTTCTCGAAACTTTCCCGGCTCAAAGCCTTTGGCGTCTTGACGGTCTGCTTCGGGAGGACATAATGCTGGAACATGAATCGTTCCGAATGACCTTCCTTGTAGGCTCTCTTACACGCTTTCTTGATGATTGCCAGATAATGACGTGCGGTATCCACGGCATGTCCTTTCTCGTCAAGGATAAAATTCTCGTAATCGTGGATGAACTGTTCGGTAAGCTGTCCGAAAGCCAGATCCTTCGTTTTGAACCTGGTTTCAATGAACTCACGCATGGTACGGCAGGTGAAATCGTATGCCGGATATGTCCCTTTTGCCCGGTCTATCCCGATACGGCTCTTGATTTCATCCCTGAGGGCATCCAACATCCTCATCAGGGTCATTTGGGTGTTCATGCTGCCCTGAAAAGTGTCCTTGACGGAAGCGGCGTCAAATTCGTTTTTGCGTTCCAAAAGGGAGTCGAACGCGGCATTGACATCAAGCAGCAGCTTGTCGATTTTGGCATTTACTTCCACGGCTTCCCTGCTCTTGCCGTTCAGACGGCTCTCGCGCGGATTCCACAACTCCGGTGTACATGACAGCTTACAACTGAACTGCGCCATCGTCCGGTTCACGGTGATACGTCCCATTATCGGGGCTTTGCCCGACTTGTCCAGTCCGCTCTTTTTGAGGTAGAGCAAAACCTTGAATTTTTCTACTTTCATACGCTTATAATTCTAATGGCAAATTTACCTGTTTTACAAGCGTTCTTTGGTATGCAAAACAATGACAACCAATGTAATATATCGTCGTTTCAAATTATCTGATCCGCTTTGCGTTACCTTGTTCTCTTTAGGTAACTGACCGGCTAACGGTTTGGTAACTGAACAACTGCAATAATCCTCACTTTCTTGCTTTTTTCCCACATGGAAGAATATAGATAAATTGCTAATTACCAACGGATTGTGTTTTACTTTCTTCTCATTTCTGTTGCTCTCTTTGCCTATCTTTTTCCACATGAGCAGACACAGTTATGCAACACCATTTGCTTATCCAACGGAGTTCCTATTGAAACCCTATCCAAGTTGATGGGGCATACAAGCATAGGTAGCACCCCAATCTATGCGAAGATTACAGCCGAGAAAGTTAGCAACGATATTGAGAATCTATCCAAACGGATAGAATCAATGGAGAGTTTCATTTGCAATGCCATTTAGCAACCATTTAAAACATAATTACAATGGAAACAGAAAGAAATATCATAACAATGGGTGAATACGGACGAATCCATTTCCCTGATGCAAAATCCAAGAATATTTGGATGAGTACAAACGAACTGATAGACCTACTCGGTATCACATATTCGACCTTGAAAGCCAATATTAAAGCCATATACAAAAGCAGCATCTTTGATGAATGCGAGGTGTAAAGGCATATCAAGTTATCTAATGGAAACAGCATAGGTGTTTATGCACTTCCCTTGATTATTGCTTTATCGTTTCGTTTGGACACATTGGGAGCTTGCAGGGTAAGGGAATACATTATTGAGAAACTCACAAACAATTCAAGAAACCATATTCTGTTTTTGAATGTGCGTACGCACGTATGTATGAATGAAAGCAAGTATGGTTTAAATTAAGAATTTCATTCATACGCAGCTTTTTGTCAATTCCCATCATACGTTCATTCCTCAATGGGTACAAAGAATGTGCGAACCATTTTTGAAACCTGCAAGTTCAAGCGGAAGACCGTTTTTGGAACAATCTTCCTCTCATCCTTCGAGACTATTGTTACAAAAAAACTTGCATCTTTCAAGTCCGCACACATAAAGTACCCATAGAAGAGATGACCGACCGATGGGAAACAGAAAATTCAGGCGGATGTCAGAGCACTATTAGCTTTACTATCCGTTTCTGTTTTAGGGGGAAGAATCCCTCCCTCAAAGAAATAAGAACCAGCAATTTTCGGTCGGCTTGCTGACCTGCTGACTATACGGCAGGCACACATGCGAGCTATACGGCTTTATTGCCCATAAGCTTGACAAACCGCTATATTGTTTGCCTATGTTATGGCAATTCCACCACTTACAAACCACGAATTGAAACTTCAGGCTTGTGTTCTTCAGAACACAGCAAGGTATGTTTTCAGCCGCTCGAAATAAAATGAGCTGCTTCAAACTTGATGTTCGAAGGAACATGGCAAGGTATGTTTTGAGTAACTCAAAACATTTCGGGTTACTCCCGAAAACCCTGCCGCATTCCGCGAACTTACCCCTTCGAAGTCGGGATAATTGAATGTTTCACGATAAAATAACACTGCTTTTCTATGTTTATTGGCACAGCAGACCCTCAATTTCAAATTAAATAAGTACTTTTGTACCTTATGTGGTATATACCGCTTTCAAAACAAGAAAGATAATGGACCGCTTGACAAAAGAACAACGATATAAGAATATGTCGGCAAACAAAGGGAAGGGTACCAAGCTTGAACTTTTGTTTGGTAAATTGTTGTGGAATGCTGGTGTTAGATATCGCAAGAATGATAAAACGGTCTTTGGAAAACCAGACTTTGTTATTCGTAAAATGAAAATTGCGATATTTTGTGATGGAGAGTTTTGGCATGGCAGAGATTGGGAGGAACGGAAAAACGACCATAAAAGCAATTGTGATTTTTGGCATTCTAAAATTGAACGGAATATCAGGAGAGACAAAGAAGTAAATGAACAATTGAAAGCACAAGGTTGGACAGTCTTTCGGTTTTGGGAAACGGAAATAACCAAAGAATCCGATAAATGCTTAAATAGAATTTTGAACTATATGAACGCTAAAACCAAAGCGACCGATAAAATCGCCATTACTCAAATGTGTGGCGGTAGCAAAGTATCAATGCAGATGTATGGTCCCCATTCATTGAATGAGGATGGAACGATTATACCGTTTGAGGAACAAATGGCGATAGTATCTCATTATCTCCATAATCAAGGATATAAATCAGCCAAGCCCTATGAGAACAAAGCCGAAGAATTGATAGAAGATATATACAATGTTCATCAAAAGACCGTTGAAACCAATTGCGTGTCGGATGTAAGTGTTCAATATTCATTGTTCTCAGATTTATTCTCTGTTCCGTTTTTACCAACAGACAATCCTAAATTTACATTTATAGATTTATTTGCTGGTATTGGTGGTTTCAGAATGGCAATGCAGAATCTTGGAGGTAAATGCGTGTTTTCTTCAGAATGGGATGCACAAGCTCAAAAGACATATCTTTTGAATTATGGTGAAGTTCCTTTCGGTGATATTACCAAAGAAACTACTAAAGCATTTATACCGGACGATTTTGATGTCTTGTGTGCAGGATTCCCTTGCCAAGCTTTTTCTTTAGCCGGAAGAAGATTGGGGTTTGAAGAAACGCGAGGTACATTGTTTTTTGATGTGGCTGAAATCATCCGTCGCAAGCGTCCTAAAGCATTCTTCTTGGAAAATGTCAAAGGATTACTCATTCATGATAAAGGAAAGACCATTCAGACGATATTAAAGGTTCTAAGGGAAGATTTGGATTACTATGTTCCTGACCCTCAGATTGTGAATGCAATGAATTTCGGTGTACCGCAACATCGGGAAAGAGTTTATATAGTTGGTTTCAGAAAAGACCAGAACGTAAACGAATTTACATATCCGTCACCGACAGATAAAACCAAGACATTTGCTGATATTAGGGAAGAACATACCGTTTCTGTCAAATACTATTTATCCACCCAATATGTAAAAACTCTTGTGGCGCATAAGGAGAGACACGCAGCCAAAGGTAATGGTTTTGGTTATGAAATTATTCCCGATAACGGAGTGGCAAATGCCATTGTTGTTGGAGGTATGGGAAGGGAACGTAATCTTGTTATTGATACACGTCTTGAAGATTTTACTCCGGTAACCAATATTAAAGGAGAAATCAACAGAGACGGACTTCGTAGAATGACCCCAAGAGAATGGGCACGTCTGCAAGGCTTTCCGGATAATTTTATAATCGGGGTGGCTGACGCATCTGCATATAAACAGTTCGGGAATTCGGTTGCTGTTCCTGCAATCCAAGCAACAGCTAAAGAAATCATTAAAAGAATTAACCTATCAAAATCTATTCAATATGGCATTGACAGGAAATAAAGGAGAATGGAGTGAAATATACACATTGCTCAAATTATTGGGAGAAGGGAAAGTATATGCAGGTGACCAAAATCTGAATAAAATTCAAGACCTGTTCTACCCAATTATTATGATTCTTCGTCAAGAGAAAGACGGAGACTATAATTACAGACTGCAAGATAAAGACGTAGTAATTCAGACACCGACAGGTGAGGAATTGTTGCGTATTCCTGCATCAGTATTCCTTGTCGAAGCAGAGAATCTGTTGAAAGCCATAAATGAAAATGATGGAGCCTTCGGAGTACCTCAAATAGAAGTATTCATGAACAGTATTTATTGCCATTCGTTGAAGGCAAAATCTTCTGATAAGACAGATATTCGAATCATATTGCACGACCGCAGAACAAAAATCAACTCCGAAATGGGATTCAGTATTAAGTCTCAATTAGGAGGTGATTCGACACTATTGAATGCAAGTAAAGCCACAAATTTTAACTTTAAGGTAACTGGAGTTGATTTATCAGACGATGAAATAACAGCAATCAATTTCATCAATCCCAAACGCAATAAGGTTATCGAAAGAGTGAATGCCATAAAGAAAAAAGGTGCATCATTGGTATTCGACAAAGTGGACAATTCAACATTCCGAAATAACCTTGTTATGCTTGATGGCGATCTGCCCGCTATTATTGCAAACTTATTATTAGAACAACTAAATACGGGTGTTTCGACATTGAAAGAATTGGCTGATAAAATTACAGAAACTAATCCGTTGAAATATGATGTAGAACAGGCTTCTCCTTTCTATGCATATAAAATCAAGCACTTATTAACTTCGGCTGCATTGGGTATGATGCCGGCAACAGCATGGAGTGGTAAGTTTGATGCCAATGGTGGCTATTTGGTAGTGAAAAAGGATGGTGAGATACTTTGTTACCACTTCTATGACCGTAATAGATTTGAGGATTATTTATTTTCAAATGCATATTTGGAACGTTCAAGTACAACTCGTCATGAGTATGCTACTATTGTAAAAGAGACAGATGGAACATTGTCGTTTAAGTTGAACTTTCAAGTCAGGTTAAAATAAAAATACACAAACAATGATTGAGAAAATCTGTATAAGAAATGTGGCAACATTTGAAGATGAAACTATTACAGGATTGAAGAAAGTAAATTTTGTATATGGTTCTAACGGAAGTGGCAAAACGACTATTTCTAATATCATTCAAAATCCGACTAATTATGCAGATTGTCAGATTGATTGGATAAATGATAATCAAATTTTAACTTTAGTTTACAATAAGTCTTTTAAGGAGCATAACTTTGGAACGGGGCAAATCCCTGGTGTTTTCACATTAGGAGAAGCCACTAAGGAAGAAATAGAATTTATTGAAAATAGAAGAAAAACATTAGAAGGAATTAAGACAAAAGGTATTCAAAAGAAAAATACAATTGAAACCCAACAGAAAACTTTAGATGATTTAAGAACTCAATTTAAAGAAGATGTTTGGAAAACTATAAAACAAAAATACGAATTTACTTTTAAGGATGCATTTATTGGTTGTCTAAATAGTAAGGCTAATTTTGCATTAAAATTAATTGATGAATACCATAATAACCATCAAGTACCTCTGGTGTTAGATAACTTAAAAGAACGAGCAACAACATTATTTGGGAAAGTACCTAACACTTTAAGTCCAATAGTAATTATAGACCCGTCAAATATAATCAATATAGAATTAAATACTATTTGGAAGAAAAAAGTATTGGGTACAGCAGATATAGAAATTGCCCCACTAATTCAGCGTTTGAATATTAGCGACTGGGTTAATCAAGGTCGGAATTACATTCAAGATGATTCGGATATTTGTCCCTTTTGCCAAAGAAGAACAATAGATGAAACATTTAGAAAGCAAATAGAGGGGTACTTTAATGAAAGTTTTACATCCGATGTAAATACAATTAAAGCATTATATGATGAATATATTTCAAAGAGCCAGAATCTGCTATCAGAATTAGGAATTATAATTGAACATGAAAAAAACATTAAGGGCTCCAAATTAAACATACAAATTGCAGAATCGACACTTAGAACATTAAATCAAACCTTTATAGCAAATAAAGAAATAATTAAATCTAAAATCGCAGAACCAAGTAGAAGCTATGTTTTGGAATCCTCAAAGGATTCGATAGATACAATTCTACGTATTTTGGAAGAATGTAATATTGAAATAAAGAAACATAACAATCTTGTAGAGAATTTTCAGCAAGAGAAGAAATTGCTAATTTCTGATATTTGGAAATATCTTATTGAGGAGAATAACCATTTGGTGAGTTCTTTTGTAAAGAAAGAGAAAGGCCTGGTTAAAGGAATAGAAAAACTACAAGAGGAAAGGAATACGCTATTGGCAGATTGTCAAAAAGTTGAAAAAGAAATAATTGAAGCTAATAAAAAAGTTACAAGTATTCAATCCTCTGTTGATGAAATTAATAGAATATTAGCAATATATGGGTTTACGAATTTTAAGATAATACCAGTTGATGAAAATTATTATCAAATTCAACGAACAAATGGTGAACTGGCTAATGAAACTTTAAGTGAAGGAGAAATAACTTTTATTACTTTCCTTTATTTTATGCAATTAGTAAGGGGGGGGAACAAAACCAGAAAATGCCAGTGAAAATAGAGTTGTTGTTATAGATGATCCCATTTCAAGTTTAGATAGTACTATCCTCTTTGTTGTAAGTTCATTGCTCAAAGAAGAAATTAAAAAATTAAAAAAGGGTATAGGAAATGTCAAGCAGATAATAGTGTTGACGCATAATATATATTTCCATAAAGAAGTGTCATTTATTGATGGAAGAACAAATCAAAACAATGATACGTTCTATTGGATTGTTAGGAAAATTGATGATAAATCTCACATTCAATGTTATGAGAAGGATAACCCAATTAGAGGGTCATATGAGTTGCTATGGGATGAACTTAAGAATGCTGATTCATTGTCAATAATTACAATTCAAAATACAATGCGAAGAATATATGAAACTTATTTTAAAATTTTAGGAAAGTATAAAGATGATGATATTTTAGAAAAAATAACTGATACACAAGAAAAAGAGATTTGTCGTTCGTTATTATGCTGGATAAATGACGGCTCACATTGTGTGCCAGATGATTTACACATTATACAGCATGACGATATTATAGGAAAATATAGCTCTGTTTTTAAACGGATATTTGATATTATGGGACATATCGAACACTATAATATGATGATGGGTATTGAATATGCTGAATAATTGTTATTTATTAGCTCCTAATTTGAAATTATGGATAATATGATTTTGTATCAGAGTTGTTTGACAAAGCATAATACAGGAGATTGGTGCAATCTCAAAGTCGCCAAATCGTTACCAACAACTTTCTACTATAGCATTAGCTGTTTGTGTATCAATTAAATACGGGATAATTGATTATCTGGAACAATAATATGACATTACCCTTGTGGAAGTTGGCAGTGGAATGCAAATGTAAGCGCTTCCAAAATCCTGTTATCTAACATCCGCCCCCCACATCATCTTATTCCGCAGTGTATCGAAAAAGATGTGATTGAAGCGTTTCACCACCTTTATGGAATAGTCTGCGCGTGAGATCGTGAGTTGTGTGGTTTCTTTGCATGATTCACTCCGCCCGTCAATGGCTACGAGGAAGTTGTGGCTGCGGCTTTCTACATCGAGCGTGATTTCCCAGTCGTCGCAGATAACGATGGGCCGTACGTTCAGGCTATGAGGGGCAACGGGTGTAATGGCAATCGTTTTGCTGTGGGGAACGATGACCGGACCGCCGACGCTCAGAGAGTAAGCCGTAGACCCGGTGGGAGTGGCTATGACCAGGCCGTCGGCCTGATAGGTTGTGAGATGCGCTCCGTTGATGGCGGTATGGATGCTGATCATGGACGAACTGTCGCGTTTCAACACTGCTATTTCATTAAGGGCGTATGGAGACGCCATTAGTTTCTCGTCGTCACACTTCAGCTGCAACACGCTGCGTTCCTCTACCTTATAGTGGTTGTTGTAAATTTCGTCAATCGTTTCTTCCATTTCTTCGGGCGATATGTCGGCCAGAAAACCGAGACGTCCGGTGTTGATGCCCAAAATGGGAATGTTCTTTTTGCCCACGCGGCTGGCAGCTTTCAGGAATGTGCCGTCGCCTCCGATGCTGATGACCATATCTGCGCAGAAATCGTTGCCGTCGAACAAATCGGCGGCGGGAATGTTGAGGTGCAGGTCGGAGGTCAGGAAATTGTAGAACTCGCGGCAGACACAAAGTTGTGCTTTGCGTCCGGCAAGCAGGCGGAAAAGATTTTCGGCATGCGATGACTTTTTCGCCTGATAGGTATTTCCAAATATGGCAAATTTCATAATTGATTTCTGTTTTTGTAGGTTGCAAAAATAGTTTTTTTCTCAGAATACTGCCAACATATTGCTATTATTTGTACTTTTGCCCCAAACTATAGGCCGATTTATGACTAAATTAAGTGTAAATATCAATAAAGTAGCAACGTTACGTAACGCACGTGGAGGAGAGGTCCCTAATGTTGTGAAAGTAGCGCTGGATTGCGAGAACTTTGGCGCCGACGGCATAACGGTGCATCCGCGCCCTGACGAAAGGCATATCCGCAGGAGTGATGTCTATGATTTGCGTCCGTTGTTACGTACGGAGTTCAATATAGAAGGGTATCCCGCACCCGAATTTATCGACTTGGTGCTGAAGGTGAAACCGCATCAGGTGACACTGGTGCCGGATAGTCCTACGCAACTGACCTCCAATTCGGGGTGGGACACGAAAAACAATCTGGAGTTCCTGACCGAGGTGCTGGATACATTCAATAATGCAGGTATCCGTACATCCGTATTCGTGTCTACCGACGTGGAAATGATAGAATATGCAGCCAAAGCCGGTGCGGATCGCGTAGAACTCTATACCGAGCCCTATGCTACGGCTTTCCCTAAAGGACGGGAAGCTGCGGTGGCTCCTTTCGTGGAAGCAGCCAAGATGGCACGAAGCTTGGGACTGGGACTGAATGCCGGCCATGACCTGAGTCTGGAGAATCTGAATTATTTCTATACAAACATACCCTGGCTGGATGAGGTTTCTATCGGTCATGCATTGATTAGCGATGCATTGTATCTGGGATTGGAACGCACCATTCAGGAATATAAAAATTGTCTCCGCTGATGAATCTTATGTTATTATTAGCCCAAGTGGCTCCGGCGTTGGCCGATTCTATTGCCGGTGCCAATCCGGTACTTACTCCCGTTGCTGCTCCCGATGAAATGAATCTGTGGAGCATGGCTGTCAAGGGCGGTTGGATTATGGTGGTTCTCGGAGTGCTCTCCGTTGTCTGCTTCTATATCCTGTTTGAGCGTAATTATGTTATCCGTAAGGCGGGCAAAGAGGACCCGATGTTCATGGATAAGATCAAGGACTATATTCTGGGGGGCGAGATTAAGGCGGCCATTGCCTATTGCCGTAGTGTCAACACGCCCTCTGCTCGTATGATAGAAAAAGGTATCAGCCGTTTGGGACGCCCGATGAACGATGTACAGGCAGCCATAGAGAATGTCGGTAATATTGAGGTGGCAAAGTTGGAGAAAGGATTGACTATCATGGCCACTATCTCCGGTGGCGCACCGATGATTGGGTTCTTGGGTACGGTGACCGGTATGGTGCGTGCCTTCTTTGAAATGGCGAACGCCGGCAATAATATTGATATAACACTGCTTTCGGGCGGTATATACGAGGCTATGATTACGACGGTAGGCGGCTTGATTGTGGGTATCATTGCCATGTTTGCCTATAACTATCTGGTGACTCTGGTGGATGGCGTGGTCAATAAAATGGAATCCAAAACAATGGCATTCATGGACCTGCTGAACGAACCCGCTAAATAATAATAAGTAAATTAGTAATTGAAAAGTGTTACAACGTAGAGCCAAAATATCGCCTAATTTCAGTATGGCATCCATGACGGATGTTATATTTCTGCTGTTGATTTTCTTCATGATAACGTCTACGGTAGTATCACCGAATGCAATCAAGGTATTGCTTCCGCAGGGGAAACAGCAGACATCTGCCAAACCGCTGACAAGGGTCATCATCGACAAGGATTTGAATTATTATGCTGCTTTCGGCAATGACAAGGAGCAAGCCTTGACTTTGGACAGACTGACACCTTTTCTGCAATCGTGTGCGGCGAAAGAACCCGAAATGTATGTGGCTTTGTATGCCGATGAATCAGTTCCCTACCGGGAAATTGTGAAAGTGCTGAATATCGCTAATGAGAATCACTTCAAAATGGTGCTGGCCACACGTCCGCCCGAAGGTAAGTGAGCGCAGTCATAAACAGCTAAAATCGTAAATCGAAACAGTGGATCGGAAGAAGAAAGGAAAATACGTAGGATTGGCAGGGGCGCTGTTGGTGCACGTGGTTGTCATTGCCCTTTTGATACTGGTGGGATTTACGTTGCCCGAACAGTCCGAGGAAGGTGGTGTGCCTGTGATGATGGGTGAGGTGCCCGATGCATGGGGAGCTGCCGATCCTTCTTTGGTGGAAGTGGATGTGATGCCGGAAGAAACCGCCCCGGAAATGCCGGAGGAGGTGGAGCAGGACATGCTGACACAGGAGGAGGAAGAAACAGTTGCCATAAAGCCTAAGGCTGAAGAAAAAAAGAAAGAAGCGAAGAAGCCGGAGAAGACCGCAGCGGAAAAAGCAGAGGAGGCCAGAAAGCTGGCTGCCGAGAAAGCGGAACGTGAACGGAAGGCTGCGGAGGAAGCTGCCCGCAAACGTGTTGCGGGAGCCTTTGGCAAGGGTGCGCAGATGGGAAGTAAGGGCACTACGGAAGGGGAAGGTGTGCAAGGAAGCCCTACCGGAAATTCTTCGTCCGGAGCGACTGCCGGAACCGGGGGATATGGAACTTTTAATCTTGGCGGACGTTCTATAGGGGAAGGCGGATTGCCACGCCCTGTATATAATGTGCAGGATGAGGGGAAAGTGGTGGTTACCATTACTGTGAATCCGGCAGGACAGGTCATTGCAACCAGCATCAACCGACAGACCAATACGGTGAATCCCGCTTTGCGGAAGGCTGCGGAAGATGCGGCAAAGAAAGCGCGGTTCAATACGGTAAGTGGCTTGAACAACCAGACAGGAACGATTACGTATTATTTTAATTTAAAATAAGAGGAGATATTTTTATGGGTACAGTTTATGTGTTTTTTGCAGACGGATTTGAAGAGATAGAGGCTTTCACTTCTGTTGATGTGATGAGACGTGCAGGATTGAAGGTCGAGATGATTACGGTGACTCCTGACGAGATTGTGACGGGTGCTCATGGCGTACCGGTGCTGTGCGATAAGAATATTGTGAACTGTGATTTCTTCGACGCCGATCTGATAGTGCTTCCGGGCGGTATGCCGGGTGCGGCTACTTTGGGAGAGTGTGATGATTTGCGGAAATTGATTGTACGTTTCGCGGAAGAAAACAAACCTATTGCCGCCATTTGCGCCGCTCCTATGGTGCTTGGTAAGTTGGGACTGCTGAAAGGCAGGAAAGCTACTTGCTATCCGGGCTTTGACAACTTTTTGGAAGGTGCTGAATACACCGCGGCAATGGTGGAAAAAGACGGTAATATCATCACAGGCAAAGGCCCGGGCGCTGCAATGGAGTTTGCTTTGGCTGTGGTGGAACTGCTGCAAGGCAAGGATAAGGTCGCTGAGTTGAGAAAAGCGATGATTGTTTAATTATGAATGAAGAACCGTTCGTAATTCAAAATTAAAAAAACAAAATGGTTCAGTATGCTCTGATTGTTGCCGGTGGTAAAGGGTTACGCATGGGATGTGAACTTCCCAAGCAGTTTCTTCCGATAGTGGGGAAGCCTGTGCTGATGCGTACCATAGAAGCCTTTTATGCTTACAATGCGGAGATACGGATAATACTGGTGCTTCCGTATAGCCAGCAGACCTACTGGAATGAGCTATGCAGGAAGCATCATTTTTCAATTCCTCATCATATTGCAAACGGTGGGGAAACACGCTTCCATTCGGTGAAGAACGGACTGGCATTTGTTACAACGCCGGGGTTGGTAGGGGTGCACGACGGCGTACGCCCTTTTGTGGCCCGGGAAGTTATAGCCCGTTGCTATTCGCTGGCTGCCGAAAAACAGGCGGTGGTTCCTGTGACAGATGTGGTGGAGACGGTGCGCCATTTGGTCGGGGAGGGAAGCGAGACGGTTAGCCGCGACGAATATAAACTGGTGCAGACTCCGCAGGTGTTTGATGCGGATTTGCTGAAACAGGCTTATGAACAGCCTTATACCTCGCACTTCACAGACGATGCTTCGGTTGTTGAAGCATTGGGCAAGTCTGTTTATCTGACAGAAGGTAACCGGGAAAATATTAAAATAACAACTCCTTTTGATTTAAAAATAGCTACCGCCCTTTTGGAATCATGTTCGATCTGACTACGCGTGACATAAAATATTTGTCGGGCGTCGGGCCGCAACGTGCTTCGGTGCTTAATAAGGAACTGGGCATCTTTTCCTTTCACGACCTGTTGTATTACTTCCCTTACAAATATGTGGACCGTAGCCGTATCTATTACATTCAGGAGATTGACGGGACGATGCCGTATATTCAGTTGAAAGGCGAGATACTGGGTTTTGAAACGGCGGGCGAAGGACGACAGAGAAGGTTGATAGCCCATTTCTCGGACGGAACGGGTGTGGTTGACCTGATTTGGTTTCAAGGCATCAAATATCTGATTGGGAAGTACAAGGTCCATCAGGAATATATCGTATTCGGCAAGCCTTCTGTTTTTAATGGCAGGATAAATATAGCTCATCCGGATATTGACCCGGCTTCCGAATTGAAACTGTCGGCCATGGGGCTGCAACCCTATTACAATACGACGGAGAAGATGAAGCGGAGTTCGCTCAATTCGCATGCCATAGAGAAGATGATGAAAAACATCGTTCGGCAGTTGGATGAACCTTTGCCCGAAACGCTTTCTCCCGCTTTGCTGGCAGAGCACCACCTGATGCCTCTGACGGAGGCTTTGATGAATATCCATTTTCCGGTCAGTCCGGATGTGCTGCGGAAAGCGGAGTACCGCCTGAAATTTGAAGAATTGTTTTATGTCCAGTTGAACATTCTGCGCTATGCTAAAGACAGACAACGCAAATATCGAGGGTATGTCTTTGAGAAAGTGGGTGATACGTTCAACGGTTTTTATTCCCGTAACCTTCCTTTTGAGTTGACGAATGCCCAAAAACGCGTCCTGAAGGAGATACGCCGGGATTTAGGTTCGGGCAGGCAGATGAACCGTCTGTTGCAGGGGGATGTAGGGAGTGGAAAAACATTGGTTGCCCTGATGAGCATGCTGATGGCACTTGATAACGGTTATCAGGCGTGCATGATGGCGCCTACCGAGATATTGGCGAATCAGCACTACGACACAATTCGTGAACTGCTGTATGGAATGGATGTGCGGGTTGAACTGCTAACCGGTTCGATAAAGGGAAAACGACGGGAAGCCATTCTTTCCGGTTTGCTGACGGGGGATGTACAGATACTTATCGGTACGCATGCGGTGATTGAAGATACGGTGAATTTTGCATCGTTGGGCTTGGTCGTGATCGACGAGCAGCATCGCTTTGGAGTGGCACAGCGCGCCCGCTTATGGGCAAAAAGCACGCAGCCGCCTCACATACTGGTGATGACGGCAACTCCCATACCGCGGACGCTGGCAATGACGCTCTATGGTGATTTGGATGTATCGGTAATCGATGAACTTCCGCCGGGAAGAAAGCCGATTGCTACTATTCATCAGTTTGACAGTCATCGTGTCAGCCTGTATCGTTCTGTGCGCAAACAGATTGAAGAAGGACGGCAGGTTTATATTGTCTATCCTTTGATCAAGGAGAGTGAGAAGATTGATCTTAAGAATTTGGAGGAAGGCTTCCTGCATATCTGTGAAGAGTTTCCCGATTGCAAGGTTTGTAAGGTGCATGGAAAAATGAAACCGGCGGAAAAGGATGCGCAGATGCAGTTGTTCGTCTCTGGTGAAGCACAGATAATGGTTGCTACTACGGTAATTGAAGTGGGCGTGAATGTGCCCAACGCTTCGGTGATGATAATAGAGAACGCCGAGCGTTTCGGTCTCTCCCAGCTCCACCAGCTCCGCGGTCGTGTGGGGCGTGGTGCGGAACAATCCTATTGTATTTTGGTCACCGGATATAAACTGGCGGAGGACACCCGCAAGCGTCTGGAAATAATGGTGCGTACGAATGACGGTTTTGAAATAGCCGAGGCGGATTTAAAGCTGCGTGGCCCTGGCGATTTGGAAGGGACGCAACAGAGCGGCATCGCTTTCGATTTGAAGATAGCGGATATAGCCCGCGACGGACAACTTTTGCAGTATGTACGTGGAGTTGCCGAAGCCATTGTGGATAAAGACCCGAATGGTGAGCTTCCCGAAAATGAAATATTGTGGCGGCAGTTGAAGGCTTTGAGGAAAACAAACATCAATTGGGCGGCCATTAGTTGAAAAACGGTTAAACATACGCTTTATTTGCGGTTTTATGTTGTTAAACATGTTTGCGGTGTAATATTCTTATTATTAATGGTTTGAAGAATACTATTCTCCTTTTTTAATCCACCTGCTTCAAAAAAATAGTTAATGAGAAAGACGCCTTTTCGGAGAGAAATGTTACCTTTGGAAGAATTTTTGAAAATAATCTGGATATTCGCATAAGAATTAGGTGTGGTTGATGCGCCGGATATGCTCTACGGATATCAAAATGAATGACGAAACGGAATGAATTTTAATTGGATTAGAACGGCTTTATTAGCGGCAGCGGCAATGGTCAGCCTGAACTCTTTCTCTCAGGATCTGATTGCCCGTCAAGCTCCTGTTGATAGAAAACTCAAAAGTGTGGATTCATTGGCTTTGCAGAAACAGATTCGTGCGGAACAGGCTTTGTATCCGGGACTGGATTTGTATCCAAGCTGGAACAATGAATTGGTGCAGGCTTATGGCAACGCTATTGTGCCGGAAAGTTATACATTTGATTTGAAAAGTTTCTGTATGCCTACTGAACATACCCGTATCACTGATGTATTCGGTTACCGTCCTCGCAGAAGAAGAGCGCACTATGGCCTGGATATCAAGGTGTATGTAGGCGATACCATTCGCGCAGCTTTTGACGGCAAGGTGCGTATCGTCAAGAATCAGGGGCGCCGCGGATATGGAAAATATGTCGTTATTCGCCATGATAACGGTTTGGAAACAGTGTACGGACACTTGTCGAAACAGTTGGTTGATATAAACCAGTTGGTAAAGGCAGGAGAGCCGATTGCACTTGGAGGTAACACCGGACGTTCTACCGGTTCGCACCTGCATTTTGAAACCCGTTTCTTGGGAATTCCTATCAATCCTGCATTAATGTTCGATTTTGAAAAGCAAGATATTGTTGCCGACTCTTATACTTTCCGTAAGACAAAAGGTACTTCCGGTACGGCTCGCAGCATGGCATCGGGTGAAGGCTTGTTCTATAAAGTGAAGAGAGGTGATACTTTGTCTAAGATTGCAGCCCGTCAGGGGACGAGCATTGACAAGCTTTGCAAGCTGAACCGCATCACCCGGAAGACTATTCTTCGTCCGGGACAGGTGTTGCGTTGTTCATAAAAAACGAAAATACTCTCTAAACGTAAACAATCTCTATAAGGAGGGCACTTTAATATAATTTAGAGTGCCCTCTTTTCTTTTTTCTTTAATTATTCCTAACTTTGCGGTCTATTTGTAAGGATATGAAAGATACCAAGCAACAATTTGAGCATGTCATTGCTATTTGTCGTGATTTGTTCTTTAAGAAACTTCATGATTACGGTCCGGCATGGCGTATTCTTCGTCCGGCTTCCGTAACCGATCAGATATTTATTAAAGCCAATCGTATTCGGAGTATTGAAACTAAAGGGGTGACTTTGGTGGACGAAGGTATTCGTTCGGAGTTCATAGCCATTGTCAATTACGGTATTATCGGTTTGATACAGTTGGAATTGGGCTATGCCGAGGCGGCGGATATCACGAATGAAGAGGCAATGGCCTTGTATGATAAGTATGCAAAAGAGTCGCTGGAACTGATGCTTGCCAAAAACCATGATTATGATGAGGCTTGGCGTAGCATGCGTATCAGTTCGTATACGGACTTGATACTGATGAAGATTTATCGTACGAAGCAAATTGAGAGTCTGTCCGGCCAGACGTTGGTTTCGGAAGGTGTTGATGCCAATTATATGGACATGATTAATTATTCGGTCTTTGGTTTGATTAAGTTGGAGTTTGGAGACTGAGAGAAAACATATCATAAAGCTTGTCTGGGTCAATGCCTGCCGTTTTTTATTGGCTGCGCTGTTTATTTTCTCCGGATTTGTGAAGGCTGTCGATCCGCTCGGCTCTTTTTATAAGATTCAGGATTATCTGACGGCATTCGGTATGATTTCATGGTTTCCTACATACCTGCCGTTGCTTTTCGCCATAATTTTATCATCGGCAGAGTTTTGTGTAGGCGTTTTCCTCTTTTTTGGCGTACGCCGGAAGGTTGCATCTACATTGGCACTCTTTCTTATGGGAGTAATGACTCCGTTGACTCTTTACCTTGCTTTGGCAAATCCCGTATCCGACTGCGGATGCTTTGGCGATGCCTGGGTATTGACGAACTGGCAGACATTCGGGAAAAACATCATATTGCTGATTGCGGCTGTAACCGTATTCAAAGAGCGGAAACTCATTATCCGTTTTATCACTTTGAAAATGGAGTGGATGGTGTCTTTATATACCATATTGTTTGTCTTTGCACTCTCTTTTTATTGCTTGGAGTATTTGCCGGTGCTGGATTTCAGGCCCTATAAGATTGGCGTGAACATAAAAGCGGGTATGGAGATACCCGAAGGTGCGAAGCCGAGTGTTTTTGAAAGTCGTTTTGTCTTGGAAAAAGACGGCAGGCAGCAGGAATTCACATTGGATAATTATCCGGACAGCACGTGGACTTTTGTTGAAACGCGTACCGTATTGAAGGAAAAAGGCTATGAACCGCCCATTCACGACTTTTCCATGATAAGTTTGAGTACGGGAGAAGATATAACCGATAGTGTGTTGACGGATAAAGGGTATACTTTCCTGTTGGTAGCTCATCAGACAGAGGAAGCGGATGACAGCAATATTGATTTGATCAATGAAATCTATGATTACAGCATAGAACATGGTTATGGCTTTTATGCACTGACCTCTTCGCCGGATGAGGAAATTGAAGCATGGCGTGACAGAACCGGTGCGGAATACCCATTCTGCCAGATGGATGATATTACGCTGAAGACGATTATACGTTCCAACCCCGGTTTGCTGCTGATAAAAGACGGCACAATTTTGAATAAATGGAGCGATAGCCAATTTCCCGATGAATATGTACTGAACGACAGTCTGGACAAGCTGGAATTGGGACAGCAAAAACTGGAAAACAATTTGCATACTATCGGTTACGTGTTATTATGGTTTATCGTACCTTTGATGCTGGTTCTCGGTGTAGATATTCTGGTAATCAAACGCAGGGAGAAAAAGAATAAGAGTGATTAATGATTTGTTGATAATGTGAGTTGCGCTATTATGCTGAGAGGCTGTGCAAATCACCAGTCATTAACCGCCAATAACTAAAAACATACATTAACCCTTTTAATAATTAAAACAAAATGAGAAAGAACATTGTTGCAGGAAACTGGAAAATGAACAAGACCCTTCAAGAGGGTATTGCTCTTGCAAAAGAACTGAATGAAGCGTTGGCTAACGAAAAGCCTAATTGTGATGTAGTTATCTGTACCCCGTTTATTCACCTTGCATCTGTTACTCCGCTGGTGGATGCCGCTAAGATCGGTGTAGGTGCAGAAAACTGTGCAGATAAGGAATCAGGTGCATATACCGGTGAGGTATCGGCAGCTATGGTTGCTTCAACCGGTGCCAAGTATGTAATCCTCGGCCACTCTGAACGTCGCGCTTATTACGGTGAAACAGTGGAAATCCTGGAAGAAAAGGTGAAACTGGCTTTGGCCAACGGACTGACTCCGATTTTCTGTATCGGTGAGGTTTTGGAAGAACGCGAAGCTAACAAGCAGAATGAAGTGGTTGCCGCCCAGTTGGCATCTGTATTCTCTTTGTCTGCTGAAGATTTTTCTAAGATTATCTTAGCATACGAACCGGTTTGGGCCATTGGCACCGGTAAGACTGCTACTCCGGCACAGGCACAGGAAATCCATGCATTCATCCGTTCTGCCGTTGAAGCAAAGTATGGTAAGGAAATCGCAGAAAACTGCTCTATCCTTTATGGTGGTAGCTGCAAGCCTTCCAATGCAAAGGAATTGTTTGCAAATCCTGATGTGGACGGTGGCCTGATTGGTGGTGCTGCTCTGAAAGTTGCCGACTTCAAGGGTATCATTGACGCGTTCAATTAATAAATAACAGAGAGTTGGAAATTGTTGCATCCGATATGATGCAGCCAACTTCCAACTCTTGATGCTTAAACCTTGGTGTGGACCATTCGGTTCTCAGCTTCAAGGATTTAAAGTCTGTTTTTTTTAACTGTATAAAGACACCCTTTTATGAAGAAACTTGGTTTGCTTTTAATTGCATGTTTTTCTTTTACCCTTGTATCCGTAGCGCAGAATAACATCGTAAAGAGTCTGGAGCGTAATGTACCGGGACAAGGCAAGGTATCCATTCATCAGGATGCCCGCATTGAAGCGCTGATAGGTTCAGAGTATATTCCTACCGGTTCGGAAGACCAGAAGGTGATTAAGAGTTCGGGTTATCGCGTACAGGTGTATGCCGGTAATAATACCCGTCAGGCCAAGAACGAAGCCTATTCGGTAGCTTCCGATATAAAAGAGCGTTTTCCTGATCTTCCCGTTTATACATCTTTCAATCCGCCCCGCTGGTTGTGTCGTGCGGGTGACTTCCGAAGCATTGAGGAAGCGGATGCCATGATGCGCCAGCTGCGTGCAACCGGTGTCTTTAAGGAAGTGTCAATTGTGAAAGACCAGATCAACATTCCTCTATAATTCATAACTCATAAATCATAAATCTTCGCATGTTAGGAAAAGAAGAAATCGTATCTCCTTCATTGGACGAACTGAAAGAACATTATCACCGTATATTGACTTTGTTGGGTGAAGACCCCGAACGCGAGGGCTTGCTGAAAACCCCGGAACGAGTGGCAAAAGCTATGCTGACGCTGACTAAGGGCTATTCCATGGATCCGCACGAAGTGCTCCGTTCCGCAAAATTCAAGGAAGATTATAATCAGATGGTGATTGTGAAAGACATTGATTTCTTTTCTCTCTGCGAACACCACATGCTGCCATTCTATGGAAAAGCGCACGTGGCCTATATTCCCAATGGCTATATTACCGGCTTAAGCAAGATTGCCCGCGTGGTGGATATTTTCTCTCACCGCCTGCAAGTGCAGGAACGCATGACGCTGCAGATAAAAGAATGTATTCAGGAAACACTGAATCCTTTGGGCGTGATGGTGGTGGTAGAGGCCAAACACATGTGCATGCAAATGCGCGGTGTGGAAAAACAGAATTCAATAACTACTACGTCCGACTTTACGGGAGCTTTCAATCAGGCTAAAACGCGCGAGGAGTTCATGAACCTTATCCGTCATAATTCATAATTGTCAGGGGAGCACCACCCGGTCTCCCAATCGTTTTGCCATAATTCTTTGCACTTCACGCATTTCGCTGTAACGCTTCATGATAGCATTGCATTTCTCTTCGTTGTTGGCTACGGCGGGGTCTTGCAAGGCGGACATCATGTGCTTCAACTCTTCGCTGACGATGGCATATTTGAAATTAATCATTAATGCCGGGACCAGTTCATAAAGACGTTCCTCGTCCGTTACTATCTTCTGGCTTTTTGAATGGTACTTGCTCAGTTGATAGCGGTTGCTGATGAGCTCCACACTTAGTTTGCTGATAGCTGCCTCAGGATGTGCCAGAAAATAGCGTTCGGCAGTGAAGCCCTCGTCATGTATATGGGCGGCGGCTTCCGTCAGTATCTGGCGGTGCAGCGGGTTATGGAATGACAGTTCGTCCTCTTTCAGATCGTTGATGACGTATTCAATCACACTTATAGGGACTTCCTGTCCCTCGTCATTGGTGGCGTTACACATAATCTTTTCACCATAGCGCACAATCATCTGGAGAATCAACCGTTCGTATTTATAGAACTCTTGCCCTTCTTTTCCCTCTTGCGGGATGAAGGAAATATAATTGTCTTCCGGTGGAAAAGGTGCATTCGTGTCATATCCGGCGGCTTCTCCGGTGGGTAATGCGACTCCGTTTGTTGTTGTCGGGGTAGCGGGATTCGAACCTTCAACTTTTGGCGCATTGGGTGCCCCCTCTGCCGACCTTACCGCATTTCTGCGCTCACGTTCTGTTTGTTCGGCGCGTTTTTCGGCTTGTATCTCACGCCGCTTGGCAACTTCCGAAACCAGCAGTTTGTCTTCTACGCGCAGCAGTTGGGCGCATTCTTTGATGTAAACGTCACGTACAATCGCTTCGGGGATAACCGAGATGCTTTGTACAAGGTTGCCGATCAGTTCGGCGCGCTTGATGGGGTCTTTGCCGGCATCTTCCAGCAACAGGTTGGTTTTGAAACGGATAAAGTCGGTTTCATGTTCTTGTATGAACTGCTGGAACTCGGTAGAGTTGTGCTTGCGGGCAAAAGAGTCGGGGTCGTCACCGTCGGGCAGGAGACATACTTTGATGTTCATGCCTTCTTCCAACAGCATGTCAATTCCCCGGATAGAAGCCTTGATACCGGCTGCATCACCATCGTAGAGCACAGTCATATTATTGGTGAAGCGATGAATCAGACGGATTTGTCCCGGTGTCAGTGCGGTGCCCGAAGAAGCCACTACATTTTCTATGCCGGACTGGTGCATGGATATAACGTCCGTATAACCTTCCACTAAGAAGCAACGGTCTTGCTTTACAATGGCTTGTTTGGCAAAGTAGATGCCATACAGCTCATTGCTCTTATGGTAGATTTCCGATTCGGGTGAGTTGACGTACTTTACTTTCACCCCTTTGGTGGCGCTGGCAAGCACACGACCTCCGAATGCCACTACCTTGCCCGACAGCGTGTGCACAGGGAAGATGACACGTCCCCAAAAGCGGTCGCGCAGGCGATGATCGTCCGTCTCGTAGCAAAGTCCGGTCTTGATGAGGAATTCTTTCTTATATCCTTTTTTCAGCGCCTCTTGCGCCATGGCATCGTGGCTTTCGGTACAATAGCCCAGTTGGAATTTCTCGATGATGTCGTCGCGAAAACCGCGGTTGCGGAAGTAGGCCATACCGATGCTATGGCCGTCTACGTGGTTGCGCAGGATATCCTGGAAATAATCGCGGGCAAACTGATTGACAATGAAGAGGCTTTCGCGTTCGCCCTGAACCAGTTTTTCTTCGTTGGACAGTTCCCGTTCCTTGATTTCGATACCGTATTTTTTGGCAAGGTATTTCAAGGCTTCGGGATAGGACATCTGCTCGTGCTCCATGATGAAGTGTACGACATTGCCGCCTTTTCCGCAGGCGAAGCACTTGCACAATCCTTTGGTAGGCGATACGTAGAACGACGGTGTTTTGTCGTCATGGAACGGGCATAGACCTACATAGTTCACCCCGCGCTTTCGCAGGGTAACGAAGTCTGATACCACATCAACGATTTGTGCGGCATCAAGTATGCGGTCTATGGTGGCTTGGTCTATCATAATTCGAACACAAAGTTACCTATAAAAAATGAAGAACTAAAAAAAAATAGTTCTTCATTAAAGGGCTGTTTAAAATTAGCCCTGTATTGTCCTGAAGGAAAACCCCGGCAAGAGTGCTTATTTAATCTTTTCCCTGATTTTCGTCAGGTATTTCTTCATCCCTTCGGCATCCTTATTGGTGATAATCTCCAACAGCCGTTTCAGTTCCAGGCGGATGTTCTCCACCTGTCCGGGGGTGCGGGGATTGAACAGGATTTCCTGAAGCAGGTAGTCGTCCTCGCTCAGCAGACCTTTGGCGATGGCCATGTGCTTTTTGAAGGTTGTTCCCGGAGCTTCCTGATGTTTCATGACTGCTGCAAACACAAAGGTCGAAACGAAAGGAATGGACAGAGAGTATGCCACCGTTTCATCGTGTTCGTCGAAGGTGTACTCAAAGATATTGAGTTTCATGGTCTGGTATAGATCCTTAAAGAAAATTTTTCCCAGATGATCTCCTTCGCTGATGATAATGGCATTTTCCGTATTCAGATTGCTCAGGCTGGCAAATGTGGGTCCGAACATGGGATGTGTCGAGACATAACGGAAACCGCTTTCTTCATAGAACTTCTTCAAGCCTGTCTTTACCGAAGCGATGTCGCTGATGATGCAGTCTTTGGGTAGCACAGGCAACACCTGGCGGAAGGCCTCAAGGGTGTATTTCACCGTAACGGCATTGATTACCAGCTCCGGTTCAAATTCCTTGATTTCCTCCAGCGTGGTGAAACGGTAGGTGTTGTAGACAAAACGCAACTGGTGCGGGTTGACGTCAAACACTGCCGTCTCGTGTTGAAAACTTAAAGTATCCGTAAAGAAAGAGCCCATTTTGCCGGCTCCGAGTATTAATATTCGCATAATTCAAAAATTAATCATCATTTGTTGATTATCTCCATTTGTTGTCTCACACTCTCTTCGTGTATCGCCTCAAAAACTTTCTTGATGAACTCCGGATCCATGCCGCAGAGTGCGCCTTGCGAACCGCGTTTTTCGAGGATTTCGTTGTAGCGTCCTGTTTGCAGAATCGTCATATCGTGTTCTTTCTTGTATGTGCCGATTTCGCGTGCCACACGCATCCTCTTGGCTAATTCCTGAATGAGGTTGTTGTCGCATTCGTCAATCTGCTTGCGCAATTCGCTGAGGTTTTCGGTGCTTTGCGTATCCTTGCGTATCACGAGCAGGTTGAGGATGTAATCCAGCACATCCGGTGTGACTTGCTGGGCGGCATCGCTCCATGCGCAGTCCGGATTGCAGTGGCTCTCCACAATCAGCCCGTTGAATCCTAAGTCCATTGCCTGCTGGCAGAGGGGGGCAACCAGTTCGCGCTTTCCGCCGATGTGGCTTGGGTCGCAGATGATGGGCAGGTTGGGGATGCGGCGGCGCAATTCAATGGGGATGTGCCATTGGGGCAGGTTGCGGTAGAGCTTTTTGTCGTAGCTGCTGAAGCCGCGGTGAATGGCTCCCAGACGCTTCAGTCCGGCGTTGTTGATACGTTCCAAAGCGCCGATCCACAGTTCCAGGTCGGGATTTACAGGGTTCTTCACCAATACCGGAATGTCCACGCCTTTCAGGGCATCGGCTATTTCCTGTACGGCAAAGGGATTGGCGGTGGTGCGGGCACCCACCCAGAGTATGTCTATTCCGGCTTTCAGACATTCATATACGTGTTTGGCAGTGGCCACTTCGGTGGATACGTACATGCCTGTTTCCTTTTTCACTTCTTTGAGCCAGGACAAGCCTTCTACGCCGATGCCTTCGAAGCCGCCCGGTTTGGTGCGGGGTTTCCAGATTCCTGCGCGGAATATCTTCATTCCTTTGGCAGACAATTGCTTGGCTGTGTCCATTACTTGTTCTTCTGTCTCGGCACTGCATGGGCCGGCAATGACTAAGGGACGTTTCTCCTCGATGCCCGGCAATAAAATAGATTCTAATTGAAGTTCCATATTCTTGATTTGTTTAATTATATTCTTTCTGTATAAATGTTTCTCGGTCTTTCTTCTTCCTGTGAAGAGTCCTTCCTGAGCCCGGTTGCGGAATTTACTAAAACGGGACGGACGTTTTAGTAAATCTTTGCCGGAGTTTTAGTAAATCTCCGGGTCTGTTTTAGTAAAACGGATACCGCCTTTATCCGGACAGAGACCTTCTGTAAAGATATTACTTCATCTCCTTGATGCGCTTCAACGCTTCTGCCAGTTTGCCGTCCTTGCAGCAAAGCGAGATGCGGATGTATCTCCTGCCGTTGCTGCCGAAGATGAATCCCGGAGTGATGAACACGCGGGCTTCATGCAATACGCGTTCGGTCAGTTCCTCTACATCGGCGCAGCTGTCGGGAATCTTTCCCCAAAGGAACATGCCCACTTGGTTTTCGTCGTAGGTGCATCCCAGCTCGTGCATAATCTCGCCTGCCAGCCGGCGGCGTCCGCGATAGTTCCTGTTGTTGCCTTCGTACCATTCTTCACCGGCTTCGAGGGCAGTGGCGGCGGCCAGTTGCATGGCGCGGAACATGCCGCTGTCTATGTTGCTCTTCACTTTCAGTATCCATTGGACGAAGTCGGCATTGGAGGCGAGCATGCCGATGCGCCAGCCTGGCATATTGTGGCTTTTGCTCATGGAGTTGAACTCGATGCAGCATTCCTTTGCGCCCGGCACACTGAGGATGCTGAGGGGGTGTTCGTTCAGGATGAAGCTGTACGGGTTGTCGTTGACGATGACAATGTCCTTGCGGCGTGCAAAGTCCACCAGTTTCCGGTAAAGTTCCGGCGTTGCGTTTGCTCCTGTGGGCATGTTGGGATAGTTGGTCCACATCAGTTTGACGCGGCTCATGTCCATCTTCTCCAGTTCGTCGAAGTCGGGCATCCAGCCGTTTTCTTCTTTCAGGTTGTAGTTGATGACTTCGGCCCCCAATATTTTGCTCAATGACGTATAGGTGGGATAGCCGGGATTGGGAACCAGCACCTGCTCGCCGGGGTTGACGAAAGCCAGTGTGACGTGCAGGATACCTTCTTTGGAACCGATGAGCGGCTGTATCTCCGTATTGGGGTCCAGCTCCACGCCGTACCATTTTCTGTACCAGCCGGCAAAGCTGCGGCGCAGTTCGGGAATGCCTACATAGGGCTGGTAGCCATGCCCGTCGGGGTTGCGTGCCGCATCGCAAAGTGTCTGTATCGTATTCTCTGAAGGCGGCATGTCGGGGCTGCCGATGCCCAGGCTGATGACATCCTTGCCTTCGGCGTTCATCCGGGCCACTTCTTTCAGTTTCTTGGAGAAGTAGTATTCGCTTACGCTTGCCAGCCGGTCGGCGGGCTTTATTTTAGATATTTGATTTTCCATCTTCATATTCTCCTAATATTTTAAGTTCTTTGGTCAGTGGGGTGATAGCCACGATGGACTGTTTATACTTCAGTACATTGTCGAAAACTACGTCTACGTAGAATTGGTATTCCCATTCGCGTCCGATGATGGGAAGTGATTGTATCTTTGTCAGGTTGATGCGGTAGAAAGACAGAATGGACAATACCTGCGAGAGGCTTCCTTCCGTATGCGGAAGTGTGAATACCATGCTTGCCTTGTTGACCTCTTTGTTGCGGTGGCGGTTCAGCTCGTCCACTTGCCAGGGATCGGCCACAACCAGAAAGCGGGTGAAGTTGTGCTTGTTTGTTTCGATGCCTTCCTGCAACACTTTCATGCCATAGCGTTCGGCGGCGGCTTTGGAGCAGATGGCGGCATGTCCTCTCAGGTTTTCTTTTTTGATGATCTCCGCACTGAGGGCGGTGTCTTCGCCTTCCACCACTTTGATGTGGGGATGCTGTCCGAGGAACTCGCGGCATTGCATCAGGGCGATGGGGTGGGAGTTCACTTCCGTAATGTCGTCCCAGTCTTCTTCGGGCAGGCAAACGAAGCTGTGAGAGATGCGCAACTTGTATTCGCCCACAATCTGTGCACCGCTTTGGCGGAGCAGTTCGTTGTTGTGCAGCAAGCTGCCTGCAATCGTATTTTCGATTGCCAGCATACCTATGGTCTGGCTGTCTTTCTTGACAGCGGCAAACACATCTTCGAAGTTGGCGCAGCAGATCAGCTGTATTTCCTCTCCTTCGAAGTACTTGTGTGCGGCAATGTCGTGATACGAACCTAATGTTCCTT
>ENA-OYXS01000135-OYXS01000135.1-human-gut-metagenome-genome-assembly--contig:-NODE-135-length-32482-cov-12.023067_pt1 | contig 32482 bp, 31 predicted proteins | sample MGYA00243240_ERZ653429 | MGnify/ENA primary metagenome ERZ653429 (study PRJEB26926, sample SAMN06164958) | human gut metagenome | biome: ENVO:00009003; feature: ENVO:2100002; material: ENVO:00002003... | reverse complement strand
TGTGGCCCACGAACCGGGGCAGGTCCTCCTGCTTCACCAGTCCGTTTTCAATCAGCTCGGCGCTGCCGATGATCCCCTGAAGGGGGGTCTTCAATTCGTGGGAGACGTTGGCGGTGAACTCCCGGCGGCTCTGCTCCGCCGTCTCCTGCTGGGTGATGTCGAAGGCCAGCAGCACCGCGCCCAGCACGTCTTCGCCGGACCGGATGCGGGAGATATCGAACTGATAAATGCGGCCCGGGCGCTGCACATGGACCTCGCTGTGGCCGGAGGCCATGGCTTCCTCCAATGCGGCGCTGACGTCCCGGCTGCGGTCCACCGTCAGGAAATCCTGGCCCAGGCAGGTCTCGTCCGCCTCGAAGATCCGGCAGGCGGCGGGGTTGATGCTCAGCACAGCCCCGGCGTCGTCCAGCAGCACCAGGCCCTCCTGCATATGGGAGGTGATCTGTTGGAACTCGTCGGACCGGCGGCGCAGGTCCGTCAGCTGGCTGTCGATCTGCCGCCGCTGGACGTTGATGCGGCACAGCAGGGGGGACAGCTCCTCATAGGTGTCGTTTTCCAGGGGGTGCTCCAGATCCAGGGCGTTCAGGGGCGCGGTGATGCGTCGGGACAGGCGGCCCGCCAGCAGGCCCGACAGGATCAGGGCCACCGCCGCCGTCAGCAGAATGGCCGGCAGCATTCCCAGCAGCAGCATCCCCACGGTGGCCCGGCTGATGGAAATGCGCAGCACCGTGCCGTCCGGCATCCGGCGGGCATAGTAGCTGGTTTTTTCCAGCAGGGTGCTGGAATAGCGGGTGGAGTGGCCAGAGCCGGTGCGCAGGGCCTCCCGCACCTCGGTGCGGTCGCCGTGGTTTTCCAGGCTTTCGGCGTCCCGCTTGGTGTCGCACAGCACCGCCCCGTCCGGGGCGATCCAGGTCAGGCGGTAGCGGTCCGCCGTGAGCTTGTTCAGATAGTCGCTGCCCTGGGTTTCCACTGCGGCGGCGGCCAGCTGCAGCTGATCCTGCAATTGGTTTTCCTGCACGGAGGCAAAATAGCTGTACAGGCAGGTCATGACGATGGCCACCGCCGCTAAAAGCACGGCGGCAGCGGACACCATAAACGAGCGGAAAATTTTCTTGGTCATTCTTGTTCCTCCAGCCGGTAGCCCACGTTGCGGACGGTCTGGATGAGACTGCCGTAGGGGCCCAGCTTCTGGCGCAGTGTGCGGATGTGCATATCCACGGTGCGGGTCTCGCCGCAGTAATCGGTGCCCCATACCTGGGCCATCAGCTGGTCCCGGGTAAAGGCCATGCCGGGATGGGACAAAAGCAGCCGCAGCAGTTCGTATTCCTTATAGGTCAGGGGCACCCGCTGCCCGTCGCAGGAGACGGTGCGGGCGTCCTGGTCCAGGCTCAAGCCGGACAGGTGCAGCACGTGGCTGGGCCGGGCGCACCGGCGCAGCACCGCCTTCACGCAGGACACCAGCTCCATGACCCCGAAGGGCTTGGTCAGATAGTAGTCCGCGCCCAGGTCCAGAGCCTGGATCTTGTCATATTCCGCGCCCTTGGCGGTGGCCATGACAACGGGGATGGAACGGGTGGCAGGGGCGGCCCGCATACGGCGCAGCAGCTCCACACCGTCCACACCGGGCAGCATCACATCCAGCACCACCAGCTCCGGCAGCTCCCGGGCCGACTCCAGCGCGGACCAGAAGGCCCCGCCGTCGGCGAAGCCCTGGGCCTGGAACCCGGTGGACTGCAGGGTGTATACCTCAATATCAAGGATACTGGCATCGTCCTCTACGCACCAGATCATGGGTTATCCCTCCTTGTGCCGGCCGGTGATGGAAAAAATCACCCACTCGGCGATGTTGGTGGCGTGGTCGCCGATGCGCTCGAAATACTTGGCGATCATCAGCAGGTCCAGGGCGTACTCCCCGTCCGCGGGGTCGGCGGCGATGCGGGAGATCAGGGCCTGCTTCACCTGGCGGAAATAGGCGTCCACGGTGTCGTCGGCGGCCAGAACGGCCTCTGCTTTTATTGTATCATGTTTTACGAATGCGTCAACACTTTCTGTGACCATGGAGATGGTGGCCCGGGCCATCTGGCAGAGAATGTCGTCATGCTCGGCGGTGCGGCCCTTGAGAAAGGTGACGATCTCGGCGATGTCCTGGGCCTGGTCGCCGATGCGCTCCATGTCGGTGATCATTTTCAGGGCGGCGGAGATCTGGCGCAGGTCCCGGGCCACCGGCTGCTGCTGCAGCAGCAGCTTCAGGCACAGGGACTCGATGGTGCGCTCCTTCTGGTCGATCTCGGTGTCCAGGGGGGCCACCCGGGCGGCCAGGTCGGGGTCTCCCTCCGTCAGGGCCTTGGAGGCCAGGGCGATGACCTCCTCGCACAGGGCGCCCATTTCGATGAGCTCCCGGTTCAGCAGCGCCAGCTGCTGGTCAAACTGTCTTCTCATTATCCGAACCTCCCGGTGATGTAGTCCTCGGTGCGCTTGTCGGCGGGGGCGGAGAACAGCTGCTCCGTTTTGCCGAACTCCACCAGCTCGCCCAGCAGGAAAAAGGCCGTGTTGTCGGAGATGCGGGCCGCCTGCTGCATATTGTGGGTGACCATGACCACGGTGTAGTGTTCCTTCAGCTCCAGGGCCAGGTCCTCGATTTTGGAGGTGGAGATGGGGTCCAGGGCGCTGGTGGCCTCGTCCATCAGCAGCACCTCCGGCTCCACGGCCAGGGCCCGGGCGATGCACAGGCGCTGCTGCTGGCCGCCGGAGAGGCCCATGGCGCTTTTCTTCAGCCGGTCCTTCACCTCGTCCCAGATGGCGGCGGAGCGCAGGGAGCGCTCCACGATGTCGTCCAGCTTGGCGTGGCTGCGGATGCCGTGGGTCCGGGGCCCGTAGGCCACGTTGTCATAAATGCTCATGGGGAAGGGGTTGGCCTTCTGAAACACCATGCCGATGCGCTTGCGCAGCAGGGTGGGGTCCACCCTGGCGTCATAGATGTTCTTCCCGTGGAAGTCCACCTCCCCTTCGATCTTCACGGAGGGGATCAGGTCGTTCATGCGGTTCAGCGTCCGCAGGAACGTGGATTTGCCGCAGCCGGAGGGGCCGATGAAGGCGGTGATCTGCCGCTCCGGAATGGCCACGGACACATCGTGGAGGGCGTGATTGGGCCCGTACCACAGGTTCAGGCTCTTGGCCTCAAGAATCGGTTCCATAAATTGCCTCATTTCTTTCGCAGCTTCCGCCCCACCAGGGAGGCGGTCAGGTTGATCAGCAGGGTCAGCACCATCAGGATGGTGGCGATGGAGAAGGCCAGGGCCGTCTCGCCCCGCTCGGTGGCGTAGACATACAGGGCCACGGTCAGGGAGGCGGCGGAGGTGTGCAGGGACTTGATAAAGCCCACCAGCTCCAGGCCGAAGCCCGCCGTATACAGCAGGGCGGCGCTTTCGCCCACAATGCGGCCCACCGCCAGGATGCAGCCGGTGACGATGCCGTCCACGGCTCCGGGCAGCACCACGGTGCGGATCATGTGCCACTTTCCGGCTCCCAGGCCCAGGGCCCCCTCCCGATAGGACTGGGGCACGGTTTTCAGGCTCTCCTGGGTGGTGCGGACGATGGTGGGCAGAATCATCACCACCAGCGTCAGGCTGCCGGCCAGGATGCCCGCCTTCAGGCCCAGCCGCTGCACAAACAGCAGCATACCCACCAGGCCGAAGATGATGGAGGGGATGCCCGTCAGGGTCTCGGTGGCGAACTCGATGACGGCCACCAGGCGGCGGTTGGCGGCGTACTCCGTCAGATAGATGGCGGCCCCCACCCCCAGGGGCAGGACGATGACCATGGCCGCCACGATGATATACAGGGTGTTGAGAATGTTGGGCAGGACGCCCACGGTGTCCTTGATATAGCTGGTCTGGCTGGTCAGCAGGGACCAGGTGATGCCCGGCACCCCGCGATAGAAGATATAGCCGATGAGAAACAGCAGCAGGGCGCAGGTCAGTCCCGCGCACAGCCACACCAGAAACCGCAGCCCTCTGTCATACAGACCGCGGCGGGGCGACAGCTTTTGCTCCATGGGTCAGTCCTCCTTCCGCTTTTTGATGAACACATTGAGAAAAACGTTGATGAGCATAATGAACAGAAACAGCACCAGGCCGATGGAAAACAGGGCCTGCTGATACAGACTGCCCACCGGGGCGTAGGACATGCCGGAGATGATCCCGGTGGTCAGGAACCGGACGGACTGGAACAGCCCCGGCATATTGGCCACGTTTCCGGCCACCATGATGATGGCCATGGCCTCGCCGATGGCCCGGCCCACGCCCAGCACCACGGCGGTGGCCACGCCGCTGCGGGCGGCGTGGAGGCTGACCCGGAAATAGGTCTCCGTGGCGGTGGCTCCCAGGGCCAGGCTGGCCTCCTCATACTCCCGGGGCACCGCCCGCAGGGCCGTTTCCGACACGTTGATGATGGAGGGCAGCACCATGATGGACAGCACCAGGATGGCCGCCAGCAGACAGGCTCCGGAGCCTAAGGAGAAGGTGGTGCGGATCAGGGGCACCAGCACGATCATGCCCACCAGGCCGTATACCACCGACGGGATGCCCGCCAGCAGCTGCACGGCGGTGCGGATCACGGCGGCGGCCCTGGGCGGGGCCAGCTTGGAGAGGAAGATGGCCGTCATCAGGCCGATGGGCACGCCGATGACCATGGCCCCGGCGGTGCCGTATATGGAGGTGAGGATGAAGGGGAGAATGCCGTACTGGGCCCCGGTGGTGGTGTTGGTGGGGTCCCACACCTGGCCGAACAGGAATTTGAACAGGCCGATCTGGCGGATGGCGGGCAGGCCCGAAATGATCAGATACACGCTGATGATCAGCACGAAGCCCACGGCCACGATGCCGCACAGCAGGAAGATCAGATGGATCACGGTTTCCAGGGCCTTGCGGGCCCCTGTATTCTTTGAACGCATAGTCGGTTCCTTTCTGGTCCGGAACGGGGAATGCCCCTGGCCCGGGATAACGGGTCAGGGGAGGTCTCCCGGGGTGGTTACTTGGCCACGGGCACCGCACCGGCGTTCTTGATGAGGTCGGAAGCGGCGGCAGATGTGGCGAAGTCAAAGAAAGCCTGAGCGGCGGCGGAGAGAGTCACGCCCTGCTTGGTCACCAGCACAAAGGGACGCTGGATTTCATAGCTGCCGTCCAGGACGGTGGCTTCGGTGCAGGCCACACCGCCCACGGTGAGGGCCTTGACAGTGGACTTGCCTTCCACAGCGGACAGGGAGGCATAGCCGATGGCGTTGGGGTTGCCGGCAACGGCCTCAATGACGCCGCCGGTGGAGGTCAGCTCCTGGTCCAGCTTGCAGGCATCCTTGGTACCGGTGATGGACTCGAAACCGTCCCGGGTGCCGCTGCCGGACTCACGGCCGATGCAGGAGATGGCGCCGGGGTCGCCGCCCACCTCGCTCCAGTCGGTGATCTTGCCGGTGAAGATGTCGGCGATCTGCTGAACGGTCAGATCGGCAACCTTGCTGTCGGCGTTGACGATGATGGCGATGCCGTCCAGGGCCACGGTGGTCTCCTGGAGACCGGCGGACTTCTCCTGGTCCTTCAGGGCCCGGGAGGCCAGGCCGATATCGGCGGAGCCGTTCTTCACGGCCTCGATGCCGGCGCCGGAGCCGGTGGGGTCATAGGTGACGGTGACGCCGGGGTTGTCGGCAGTGAACTGCTCCTTCAGAGCGCCGATGACCTTGTCCATGGAGGTGGAGCCGTTGGTGGACACGGAGCCGGAGAGAGCGGCGTTGTCGTCAGTGTTGGGGGTGTCATTGCCCTTCTGACCGCAGCCGGCCAGGATGCCCAGCACCATAACGGCGCACAGGGCGATGGAAAGAAACCTTTTCATTTTTTCAGAATCTCCTTTCGATTCAACGGATTTTGGATATCCTCGGTACAGTTCATAGGATACGGGCCGGATGTAAAGCCGGAAAGGCGTGTTTTGTAAAATCCCGGTAAAATGCCGGGCCCGGCCAAGGGCGATATTTTCGCCGCCCGGCTTTACGGATGCCCGGCGGCGTGGTATACTCCAAAAGACAGAGAACGAGAAAAATCGGAAAGAGATGAGCCCTGTGCGGAAAAATCAGACAGAGGGGCTGCTGCGGAAGCTGCCCCGGCCCGCCGGGAAGAAACCGGCCCCGGCTGCCAAAGGAGAGTAAATAACATGAAATATCAGGCGATTTTATTTGATATGGACGGAACACTGCTGGACACCCTGACGGATATGCAGGCGGCGGTGAACTACATCCTGGAAAAATACGGCTATCCCACCCGGACCCTGGAGGAGGTGCGCCGGTTCGTGGGCAACGGCGCGGGACCGCTGATTCACCGGGCCCTGCCCCAGGGGGTGGACCCGGACCGGGAGGCGGAAATCCTGGCGGACTACCGGGCCTATTACCAGGCCCACAACTGCGTGGAGACCCGGCCCTATGACGGCATCGGGCCGCTGCTGGAGCGGCTGCGGCAGGCAGGCGTGCGGACGGCGGTGGTGTCCAACAAGCCGGACCGGACCACCCGGACCCTGGCGGCCCGGTTCTTCCCGGAGCTGGACGGGGCCATGGGCCAGCGGGAGGGCATCGCCTCCAAGCCCGCCCCGGATATGGTCCGGGCGGCCCTGGCCCAGCTTCATGCGGCCCCGGAGGAGGCTCTATATGTGGGCGACAGCGAGGTGGACGTGGCCACCGCCCGGAACGCCGGGCTGGACATGATCGGCGTGGCCTGGGGATTCCGGGGCCGGGCGGCTCTGGAGGCCGCAGGCGCGCCCCTGGTGGCGGACACCCCGGAGCAGCTGCTGGACATGCTGCAATGACCCCAAATCACGAAACGAGGTGTAATATGCATACATTTATGGTGCCCTGCCTGCTGGGCCTGGAAAAATTGGTGGGCGACGAGATCCGGCGGCTGGGCTTGAAGGACGTGCAGGTGGAAAACGGCCGGGTGCTGTGCCGGGGGGAGCTGTCCGACCTGGCGCGGCTGAACATCAACCTGCGCTGCGGGGCGCGGGTGCTGCTGGTGCTGGGCCGGTTCCCGGCCCGCAGCTTTGAGGAGCTGTTTCAGGGCACCCGGGCCATCCCCTGGGAGGAGTATCTGCCCCGGGACGCGGCCTTCCCGGTGAAGGGCTACTCCATCTCCTCCCAGCTGCACGCGGTGCCCGCCTGCCAGTCCATCATCAAAAAGGCCATGGTGGAGCGGATGAAGGCCCACTACGGCCTGGAGCAGTTCCCGGAGGACGGGGTCAAGTATCAGGTGCGGTTCTCCCTGTTCAAGGACGAGGCCATGATCTGCCTGGACAGCTCCGGCGAGGGACTGTACAAGCGGGGCTATCGGGCCGTGGGCGTGGAGGCCCCCCTGCGGGAGACGCTGGCGGCGGCCATGGTGACCCTGTCCCGCTTCCGGGGCCGGGACCCCTTCTGCGACCCCTTCTGCGGCAGCGGCACCATCTGCATCGAGGCGGCGCTGATCGCCATGAACCGGGCCCCGGGCCTGGACCGCAGCTTCGACGCCCAGCGCTGGGGCTTCGTGCCCTCCGGGGACTGGCTGACCGCCGCCGGAGAGGCCATGGACAAGGAGTTCCACGGCCGGTACGACATCTGGGGCGGCGACGTGGACCCCCGGGCCGTGGCCATTGCCCGGGACAACGCCCGGAAGGCCGGGGTGGAGGACGTGGTGCGCTTCGAGGTGGCGGATATGCGGAATTTCCGCCGGGACGACACCTATGGCCAGCTGGTGACCAATCCCCCCTACGGCGAGCGGCTGCTGGAGCGGCAGGAGGCCGAGGCCCTGTACCGGGACTTCGGCAAAATGTGGGAGCGGCTGCCGGACACCTGGCGGACGCTGGTCCTCAGCAGCCACACGGAATTTGAGCGCACCTTCGGCCACCAGGCCAAGAAGAAGCGCAAGCTCTATAACGGCATGATCAAGTGCGACCTGTTTATGTACGGCAACGTATAAGCACCCGCCCCGGGCATTTTATTTGCACCCGGCAGCTTCCTGTGATATAATGACGGCATCACACGGATCAATTATCAAGGAGGCGCAGCTATGCAAAAGCTGGACAAACAGTTCCATATCCACTGCGTGGAGGGCGACGTGGGCCGTTACGTCATCCTGCCCGGCGACCCCGGCCGCTGCGAAAAGATCGCGGCCCTGTTCGACGACGCCCATTTTGTGGCCCAGAACCGCGAATTCACCATCTATACCGGCACCCTGCTGGGGGAAAAGGTCTCCGTCTGCTCCACCGGCATCGGCGGCCCCTCCGCCTCCATCGCCATGGAGGAGCTGCACAACATCGGCGCGGATACCTTCATCCGGGTGGGCACCTGCGGCGGCATCGACCTGGACGTGCGCTCCGGCGACGTGGTGGTGGCCACCGGGGCCATCCGCTTTGAGCACACCAGCCGGGAGTATGCCCCCATTGAGTACCCGGCCGTGGCCAATTTCGACGTCACCTGCGCCCTGGTACAGGCCGCCAAAAACCTGGGCAAGTCCCTGAAAACCGGCGTGGTGCAGTGCAAGGACGCCTTCTATGGCCAGCACAGCCCCGCCAGAATGCCGGTGTCCTATGAGCTGCTGAACAAGTGGGAGGCCTGGAAGCGCCTGCACGTGAAGGCCAGCGAAATGGAAAGCGCCGCCCTGTTTGTGGTGGCCGACGCCCTGGGCTGCCGCTGCGGCAGCTGCTTCCATGTGATCTGGAACCAGGAGCGGGAAGCCGCCGGGTTGGACCAGGACATGAGCGAGGACACCACCTCCGCCGTGGAGGTGGGCGTGGAGGCCCTGAAGCTGCTGATCCAGGCGGACCGGCAGGCGTAAATTGCAGAAAACGGGCGGCCCCGGTCAGGGGCCGCCCGTTTATCAGAGCAGGTAAGAGGCGTACACGCTGTTCTGCCCCTCGACTTTCTCAAATCCGGACGCAGCGTAGGCCGCGATTTCCTCCGCCGCGTCTGTGTAAACCAGCGCCATCATCCGGTTCGGCCCGTTTCGCCTGACCGCCTCTGCCAGCAGGGGGACCGCATATTTCCGGAAGGGCAGTCCGGGCCTGACCAACAGGCCCTGCACGGTCCCGTCTGCCACAACGGCAAACGCGGATTCGTCCTTCCGGTGCAGTGAACCGTAAAGATTATCGGGGTCATATGTGAAATGTGGGTCACAAAAGAATGGGTCACGCGAAATGTCCTGGATGAACGCCCGGTATTTCTCAAAGGAATCGATTGTCACGATCATGTGGATTCTCCTGTAAGATTCGCCATCTCAACTCATTTGCAACGATATAAGTATCTGCCGGTTCAGCAATTGAATTATCAATCTTATTAATATCGAAGCAGTCCGTATCCGACCACACGATCACCCGATCTGGGCTTCCCGGCAGTAAGCCGTTATGGAAGGCCAGATATGCGTCCAAAATAAGGCAAAGATAATTATCCTGCCAGCCTACTATATGCATCTGACGTAGCCCCGAGAACTGTAGCTCTATTGTTTTAGGCTCCCATTGACTCTGGCATATAACGGACAGTATTCTTTCGTTTGGGCTTCCAAAATGCATGGCCATATCGTTATCAACGAATGCACCGCTCTGAAAACTGAGCGAAACGATGCAGGAATCATGAAAACCGCCATAAGTCTCCATTAAAAAGTCAATATCTTCTTGTAATTCAACCTTATGCCAATCGCCCATCGCTTCCGCCTCCACAGGTTTCAGTTCGGTCAATAGATTATATCAGATTCGTGCGCTTGGTTCAAATAAAAATAGGCCCGACGGCTTCGATGAGAAACCATCGGGCTATGCTAGGTGGGATTTTCTTTTTGAACCCAGATTTTAAGGATATGGAGAGCAAAGTCACTACATACCCCAATACTTCTTGACGGTTGGATAGCTAAGTCCGATAGCCTTTGCGCATTCCGCTATTGTCACCTCCGGGTTCTCTTTGCGATAATTTGTTATTGTTTGAATATTCTTTTCTTGCACTAAACGTTGGTGTTGGTTTCTCTTGACAGAGCCACATTGTGGACAACCGCAATGTTTTTTGTCGGTTCTATCACTTACAACCATTTCGTACCGATTGCCGCAATTCGGACATATCCAATGTACTTTCTTTCCCGAATGTGGAGTTACAACATCTGGCGTAATACTGTTTCTTTCGTAATCCCATTCTGCTGCAATTCCAGGAAATTTTGTCAGGAGCGAGTTCTTTGTTTTGAAGCTCAGATATTCCTTCCAAATTCGCTGTGCATCTCTACAAATATCAATATCATCAATGCAACAACCTAAAATATCACCCAATTGAGAAAGAGTCGACTTCAAGTAATTGTAATTGGAAGACCTGCATACCCAAATAATGTTGTTGTCGAATTCGCCCTCAGGCCATTTGTGGTCATATTCCTTGATGTGAATTATACGAATATCGTGTTGATAAAAATAGTTGTCCTTTTCATTCTCTCTTTGCTTCTTGTTTTGGTGCCAATACAGGCCATCGTACTCTATTCCAATCCGCAAAGAAGGAATGTATATATCAATTTCATAACCTTTTTCTTTATAACGATTTATAGTGTCAGGAAATAGTCTATGAATGTAAAAAAACACTACTTGTTCAGGGAACGATGTATGGAGTTCACCTTGACATTTTGGACAACCGTAATTCCGACGCACTCTGTCCCGAATTGACTGTTGATAAGAAGGATGCCCCATGGTGCAAATCCACCATCGTCTATCAGGCGTCCCTTGGTGGACATCCGAAGGGGTATCTATATTTTTCTCGTAGTCCCATTCACTTGCAAGTAGTGGATGGGATTCTGCCAATGAACCATACTTGGCCTTTAAGTTCTCCCTCTTTGTCTTCGCTCTGGACGTGGCACCACAGACAGGGCAGCTACAGCCTTTTGCTGTTCGCAAATTAGGAGTCATGCAGAAACTATTATGACATTTGAGACAAATCCACCAAATCTTAGTATGAGAGCCACCCATTATTTCTTCGGGAGCAACCGTGTTCTTTTGATAATCCCATTCTGCGATAAGTTCAGGATGCGTTTTGGCAATTGAACCTCTTTTCTCCCGCCATTCTGCCGCCACATCTCTTGCACGTTTTTCTATATTACACCTAGGACAATCTGTGCTCCCCGAAACCTTTTGGTGGGGAGATTGCAGGTAACTGTCATGTCCATTGGGACAACACCACCAAACCTTTTTGTCGCACCGTTTCCCGATGCTATCTGGCAAAATGGTATTCCGATCCCAATCCCAGATCTCCATCAATTCAGGGATTTGGGATATTGGTATTTTCCTAGACATTACATTCTTCACCACTCTTTCATATTGATTGTACTACAAAACACTCCGTACTTCAATCATGGCAATCTTTTATAAAATGACATGTTTTCAGTAGCATCGCGTTAGATTATCAGAAATTATTACGTCATCCTTTTGAAAGACTCGACTTCTGATTGACAATCCGATAATGCGAAACGGGCGGCCCCATAGACATAAGGGGCCGCCCGTTTGCAGTGAGCGATATATCATATTTTTTGCCGGGTCAAAAGACACGCCCGGGTGTTCGGATGGGGTACAGCCAGCCAACAGAATGACAAAAGCCCCGAAACCTTAGTGGTTTCAGGGCTTTTCGGCTATGGTGCGCGGTACAGGACTCGAACCTGTGACCCCATGCACGTCAAGCAACAGGGTCATGGCAGTTTATGCGCCCACCATTGACCAGGTGCAGAGGAAAAACTACGAATGCATGGTGATTGCGTCCTTTAGTCCAAGAACTGCGCTTTGCATACTGCTGAAATCAGCGTGGGAATACCGGGCCGTGGTCTTGATGTCGGAATGTCCCAACAGCTCCTGAATGACCCGGATATCTGCACCGGCTTCACGGGTCAGGGTGGCAAAGGTATGGCGGCAACAGTGGGGGGACAGGTGACGAACAGACGGTTCCACTTCCCGCAATCTGCGAAAGAATGTGTCAAAGTCCCGGGTGAAATTCCGGGGATGGAGAATCGTACCGTTTTTCGTGCTGAACAGATATTCCCCGGTATGGGGCAGATGCTGGAGCCGGTAAGCCAGCTCCGGCAGAAGCGGAACGGTGCGCAGACTGCGCTCTGTTTTGGCTTCATGCTCCGTTACACAGGGCCGGTTATGGACCAGGTACACGGCACGGTTGACGGTCAGCGACTGGTCCGTGATATCGGATTCTTTCAGGCCCAACAGCTCCCCACGGCGAATGCCGGTCAACAGCAGGACCATAATGCCCACTGCAATGCGCTGGCGGTCATAGTGCATGGCAAAGTCCAGGATGATACGCAACTCCTCCATGGTATAGGCTTCACGGGGTTGCTCATGAATGCGGGGGTACTTCACCCGGACGGCAGGATTCTTTGTGCACAGATCGTTGTCCATGGCCGCCTCAAAGACGGCATTCAACAGCACATGGAGTTTGTCCATATAGGACTTGGAAGCCGTCAGGCCAAAGGCATTGACAAACCTCTGCAAGTGCATGGGGCGAATCTCCGTCAGCTCCATGGCCAGGATATCCGGAGGGATTTTCCCGGCCACCAGCTGGATGGTATAGAACGAGTCGGGGCGGATGGTGTCCCGCTTGTAGGCATCCAGATAGATGGGAATCCATTCCCCTAATGTCATCGGCTGTCACCTCCTGTCAGGCTGACCGAGGTCAGGCACACGTCATTATACAGGGGAATGATGTAGCATCCCGGGTGTTCCGCTACGAAAGCATGGAAGTCCATGCCGCCACTGACCAGCATCATTTCCGGACGCCGCACCAGGTTCCGGGAGGACAGATACCACTTGCCGAAGATCTTCCTGGAATCCTTGGTGAAGTATTTGACCATGTAGTTGCAGGTGCGTTCATAGTTGCCGTCAATGGGAATGCAGGTGGAGTAGCCCAGGGTCCAGTCCGGCATATTGAAAATAGGTTGGCCCTTTTCCGTGCTCATAGGCTGGCCTGTACGGGCGTTTACGGCACGTTCCAGCCGCATGGTTCCCAGCTTGCACAGGCCATGGAAGTGAATTGCACCATCCTTGTGAAACTCCGGAACGATGACATAGGCGAAGCCATTGCGGTGGACCTTGTTTTTCAGGAACGTCAGGACCCGGCGCTTGACCTCGTCGGCATCATAGCGGTTAATCAGACTGCCGTCCAAGGTCCAGGTGATGAAATAGTCGAACTGGTTGCACAGCGCAATATCACGCACAGCGGCCCTTGCACGGGCACGGGACACCTCCAAAGCACGCTCCGGGTCTTTACCCTTGCCTTTTGCCGGAACGTCATAGGAACGCTTCTGCGGCTCCCAGCCGGGGGCACGGAAGATGGGTGCGTTTGATACCTGGAGTACCTCCGTGGCCGGATAGACCTTTAGCCGGGCATTACTGCTGATATCGGACAATACTGCGCCCATGAGAGCCATACGAAAACCTCCTACCGAAACCAATTTGTTGCTATATCAAGTAGGGAGCACACCAAGGAAACGGTGCGCGACCGGGGAACCTCCGTAGCTGATGGAAAACGCTTCGCGTTTACCACAGCTACTACGGGGAAAACGAGCGTGTGAAAATGATGAAAAACGCGATGCGTTTACCACATTTTCTACACGCCTGCTACTACGTCCTGATGGAAAACGCTGCGCGTTTACCACAGGACAAGACGCGATGGTGTGGTGAGAGAAAAAATATTTTTTTCTTTTTGGCACTCACCGGGTCCTGGCAGCTACTTGGTATTCAAAACTAATACTATTTGATTATAATACTATTAGTTTCTAATACTGTCAAGGGGTAAGTATTAAAATTTGATAGAAAATGATTGCACCAGTGAAAAAACACTGGTACAATGGGAAAAAAGCAAAGGGGGCAACCACATGAGCGAAACAAATGACTATTTGAGGGACGAGTTTAAGAAAGCGAAGAACATAGGCAGTGACCCCAGCCTTTCAGCGGGAGAAGCCATGCGAACCGTTACAGGCATGGCCAGAGATGTGTTTGCAACAGCTGTCAGTTACAAAGACGCTTGCAAGCAACGCAAAACAGCAGTAGCGGCACGGTTACAGGAAACCCGGAAGAAATGCGGGTTAAAGCAACAGGAAGTAGCGGACCGGACAGGCATCCATGTGATTACTCTATCCGGGTATGAAGTAGGACGAAGTGAGCCGAACATAGAAGCTCTTGTTCGGTTGGCAGACGTGTACGGTGTGAGTCTGGATTATCTCATGTGCCGCACAGATTCTGATTGACAATCCGATAATGCGAAACGGGCGGCCCCATAGACATAAGGGGCCGCCCGTTTGCAGTGAGCGATATATCATATTTTTTGCCGGGTCAAAAGACACGCCCGGGTGTTCGGATGGGGTACAGCCAGCCAACAGAATGACAAAAGCCCCGAAACCTTAGTGGTTTCAGGGCTTTTCGGCTATGGTGCGCGGTACAGGACTCGAACCTGTGACCCCATGCACGTCAAGCATGTGCTCTACCAGCTGAGCTAACCGCGCGGAACAGTATGTATTTTACACGGTCCGCACCAATTTGTCAACAGTTTTCTTGCCAAGTTTCATTTTTTTTGCTATACTCTCCTCAAAACCACCCAGGAGGACAAACATCATGGAAAAAATCGCGCTGGTAACGGGCTCATCCCGGGGCATCGGGCGGGCCGTGGCGGCGGAGCTGGCCCGGCAGGGCTGGGCCGTATGCATCAACTATCGGGTCCGGGAGGACTGCGCCCGGTCGCTGCTGGAGCAGCTGACGGCGGAGGGCTGCCGGGCCATGATGGTCCGGGCGGACGTGTCCCAGCGGGACCAGGTGGAGGCCATGGTGCGCCGGGTGGAGGAAACCTTCGGCCCGGTATCGCTGCTGGTGAACAACGCCGGTGTGGCGGGTCAGGCCCTGTTCCAGGACATCACCCCGGAGCTGTGGCACCGGTACTTCTCCGTCAATGTGGACGGCGCGTTCCACACCATCCAGGCAGTGCTGCCCCACATGCTCCACCAGCACGCAGGCTGCATCGTGAACATTTCCTCCATCTGGGGTCAGCGGGGCGCCAGCTGTGAGGTGACATACTCCTGCACCAAGGCGGCGCTGATCGGTCTGACCCGCTCCCTGGCCATGGAGCTGGCCCCTACCCACATCCGGGTCAACTGCGTGGCACCCGGCGTTATCCGCACGGATATGCTGGATGCCCTGCCGCCGGAGGTACTGCCGCAGCTGGCTCAGGAGACGCCCCTGGGCCGCCTGGGCACACCGGAGGACATTGCCCACGCCGTGGCCTTCCTGGCCGGGGAGCAGGCATCCTTTATCACCGGCCAGGTCCTCACCTGCGACGGCGGCTTCATCCTGTAAAGAAAATTCCTGGTAATGGTATATTTTCCTTTACAGAATGGCCATATCCGGCTATAATAGATAGGCTAAGGAATTTTTTCGATAAGGAGACGACCATCTATGGCAGTCATTGAATACGACGAGTACAAACAGAAGCTCCAGGCCCTGGAGCCCACTCTGCGGGAGCTGGAGAAGGCCCTGGGCATCCCCAAGGATCGCCAGGAGCTGAAGAATCTCCAGGCCGAAACGGAGCAGGAGGGCTTCTGGAACAACATCGAGCACAGCCAGAAGGTATCCCAGCAGATCAAGCGGCTGGAGCACCGCATCAAGAAGTATGACCGGCTGGTGTCCGAGTGGGAGGACACCGTGACCCTGTGCGAAATGGCCCAGGAGGAGGACGACGCCTCCCTGCTGCCGGAAGTCACCGGCGGGTACGAGAACCTGGAAAAGGAAATCAGCGAGCGGCGTCTGGCAGCTCTGCTGTCCGGTGAATACGACGCCAATAACGCCATTCTCACCTTCCACGCCGGTGCAGGCGGCACCGAGGCCCAGGACTGGACCGAGATGCTCTACCGCATGTACACCCGCTGGGCTGAGCGCCACGGCTACACCTATCAGCTGATGGACTACGAGGCCGGTGACGAGGCGGGCATCAAGTCCGCCACCATCCTCATCGAGGGCGACAACGCCTATGGCTACCTCAAGAGCGAAAACGGCGTCCACCGGCTGGTCCGGGTGTCCCCCTTCGACGCCAACGCCCGGCGGCAGACCAGCTTCGCCGCCGTGGAGGTCATGCCCGAGCTGGACGACGACAGCGAGATCGAGATCCGCCCCGAGGACATCGAAATGCAGGCCTGCCGCTCCAGCGGCGCCGGCGGCCAGCACATCAACAAGACCTCCTCCGCCGTCCGCCTGACCCACCTGCCCACCGGCATCGTGGTGTTCTGCCAGACGGAGCGCAGCCAGTTCCAGAACCGTGACAACGCCATGAAGATGCTGCGGGCCAAGCTGGCGGAGCTGAAGATGCAGCAGCACGCCGAAAAGGTCAGCGACCTGAAGGGCGTGCAGATGAAGATCGAGTGGGGCAGCCAGATCCGTTCCTATGTGTTCATGCCCTATACCCTGGCCAAGGACACCCGCACCGGCTACGAAATGGGCAACATCCAGGCCGTCATGGACGGCGATATTGACGGGTTTATCAACGCCTACCTGACCGCCGCCGCCAACGGCGAGATCAAGAAGTAAGGGACGCCAGCCGTCCATGACATCGCCGCTGCGCGGCGCACAAGCGTTTTGCCTGCGGCAAAACCTTGGCCGGGCGGAATTCACTTCCGACCGGCATGGTTTGATCCGGGGGCCCCGCAAAGCCCCGCTTTGCGGGGAAACGGCGATATTGACGGGTTTATCAACGCCTACCTGACCGCCGCCGCTAATGGCGAGATCAAGAAGTAATTGCATTCGACTATGCCCCCCAGAGGCGGACCGCCGGTCCGCCTCTGGCTTTTTGTTCCGGTGCTCTCGGGCCGGGTAGAATCCGGCCCCTACGGACGCATCCCGGAAGCCGCCCCGTTCCCTGCGGCGGGGCCCATGTGCTCCGCCGAAAACTGCCGATTCCGGCAGATTTGCAGCTTTTTGCGGCAGGAACTCCGCAATTTTGTGCAGTTTATTTTGAAAACGTCTTGCATTTTCCCCCGGGCAATGGTATAGTATTCCCAGGAGTTAAACTGCTCTAATTTAAGCCATCAAACCATAGGAGGTAACATCATGAAGAAATTCGGTCTGTTCGCCGCCGGTGTGCTGTTCGGCACCGCCGGCATCAAGGTCCTGTCCAGCAAGGACGCCAAGAAGGTCTATACCCACACCACCGCCGCCGTGCTGCGGGCCAAGGACAGCGTCATGGAGGCCGTCACCACCGTCCGGGAGAACGCGGAGGATATCTATGCCGACGCCAAGTCCATCAACCAGCAGCGGGCCCAGCAGGAGGCCGACGCCGTGATCGAGGATGCTTCCGAGGCGGAATAAGCCATGAAATGCAGCATTCTCCATGAGTCCGCCGGACGGCTGCGGGTCCGCCTGCACTGCCCCGCCATGACCCTGCGCCAGGCGGACGTTCTGGAATACTATCTGCGGGCGGTGGACGGCGTCACGGAGGTGAAGGTCTATGACCGGACCCGGGACGCGGTGGTCTGCTTCGCCTGCGGCCGGGGGGACGTCATCGCCGCCCTGGCCGCCTTTTCCTTCCCCCGGGCGGAGGCCATGGACCTGGTGCCGGAGCACACCTCCCGGGCCCTGAACCGGGAGTTTGAGGACAAGCTCATCATGACCGTGGCCCGCCGCATGGTCTCCCGGCTGTTCCTTCCGGCGCCGGTGACCACGGCGCTGGCCGTCATCCGGTCGGTGAAGTACATCCGGGAGGGGCTTTCGGCCCTGTGGCATGGCCGCCTGTCCGTGGCCGTGCTGGACGCCGCCGCCGTCACCGTGTCCATGGCCCGGGGCGATTTCGCCACCGCCGGGTCCGTGATGTTCATGCTGCGGCTGGGGGAGATCCTGGAGGAATGGACCCACAAGAAGTCCGTAGCCGATCTGGCCGGGGCCATGTCCCTGCACGTGGACCAGGTCTGGCTGCAAACCGGCGGCACCGAGGTGCTGACCCCCATCGACGCCGTCCGGGCCGGAGACCGCATCGTCATCCGCACCGGCAGCGTGATCCCCCTGGACGGCCGGGTGGCTGGCGGCGAGGCCATGGTGAACCAGTCCTCCATGACCGGCGAGTCCATGCCCGTGGCCAAGCGGCCCGGCAGCTATGTATACGCCGGGACCGTGGTGGAGGAGGGCCAGTGCGTGGTCTGCGTGGAAAAGGCCTCCGGCGGCGGGCGGTATGACCGCATCGTCCGCATGATCGAGGAATCCGAAAAGCTGAAATCCACCGCCGAGGACCGGGCCTCCCGGCTGGCGGACCGCCTGGTACCCTATACCCTGGGCGGCACGGCGCTGACGTATCTGCTGACCCGGAATGTCACCAAGACCCTGTCGGTGCTGATGGTGGACTTCTCCTGCGCCCTGAAGCTGGCCATTCCCATTGCGGTGCTCTCCGCCATGCGGGAGTGCAGCGGACACCATATCTCCGTCAAGGGCGGGCGGTTCATGGAGGCCGTGGCCCAGGCGGACACCATCGTTTTCGACAAGACCGGCACCCTGACCTACGCCACCCCCAGGGTGGCGGAGATCGTGCCCTTCGGCGGCCGTGACCCCCAGGAGATGCTGCGGCTGGCCGCCTGCCTGGAGGAGCACTATCCCCACTCCATGGCCAACGCCGTGGTGGAGGAGGCCCGGGCCCGGGGTCTGTCCCACGAGGAGTACCATTCCCAGGTGCAGTATGTGGTGGCTCACGGCATCTCCAGCATGGTGGAAGGGGAAAAGGTCCTCATCGGCAGCGCCCACTTCGTGTTCGAGGACGAGGGCTGCCGGGTGCCGGAGGGGGAGGACGAGAAGTTCCGGGCCCTCTCCCCTGCCTATTCCCACCTGTACCTGTGCATCGCCGGGGAGCTGGCCGCCGTGATCTGCATCCACGACCCCCTGCGCCGGGAGGCCCGGGACGCCGTGGCCGCCCTTCACGCCTGCGGCATCGGCAAGGTGGTGATGATGACCGGCGACAACCGCCAGACCGCCCAGGCCGTGGCCCGGGCGGTAGGCGTGGACGCCGTGTATGCCGAGGTGCTGCCGGAGGACAAGGCCGCCTTCATCCGCAGCGAGAAGGCCGCCGGGCACACCGTCATCATGGTGGGCGACGGGGTCAACGACTCCCCTGCCCTGTCCGAGGCCGACGCAGGCGTGGCCATCTCCACCGGCGCGGCCATTGCCCGGGAGATCGCCGACATCACCATCGCCTCGGAGGATCTGTTTGAGCTGGTGACCCTGCGCCGGCTGAGTCAGGCCCTGATGGCCCGGATCCACCGGAACTACCGGTTCATCGTGGGCTTCAACCTGTCGCTGATCCTGCTGGGCGTGGCGGGCCTTCTGCCGCCCACCACCTCCGCCCTGCTGCACAACATGTCCACCCTGGGCATCAGCCTGAAAAGCATGACGGACCTGGGCCCGGAGCTGCCCTCCCCTACCCCAGCAGAGCGGTGACGTCCGCCGCCGTCAGGGACGGCTGCAGGGCCAGGGTGATGCCGTAACCCAGCAGCCGGCCCAGCTCCCGGATCCGCTGGTCGATGTCCCGGGGGGTCAGGAACAGCCCCGCCCGGGGGTCGGCGTCCACCACCGTGGGGATGCCCACGGCGATCACCGGCACCCCCAGGGTGCCCCGGTCCAGGGCGCTGCGGCGGTTGCCCACGCCGGAGCCGGGCACCAGCCCGGTATCCGACAGCTGCACCGTGGCGCACAGGCGGGCGCTGTCCCGGGCGGCCAGGGCGTCCACGGCGATCACCGCCGCCGGGCGCACCCGCTCCACGGCTCCCCGCACCAGCTCCAGGGCCTCCAGCCCCGTCCGGGCCAGCACCCCGGGACACACCGCCGCCACCGGCCGGAAATCCGCAAACTGCCGGGGCATGGCCCGGATCATGTGCCGGGTCACCAGCAGGTTGTCTATGGACGCCGGGCCCACAGCGTCGCAGGTCATGGCCCGGTTCCCCAGGCCCGCCGCCAGCACCGGCCCCTCCGGCAGCAGCGCCGCCAGCTCCCCCGCCAGGCACCGGACTCCCCGGTCGAAATAGTCCGCCTCCCGGCGGAAATACGGCCCCAGGTCCACGGTGACGTACCGTCCCACGGGCTTGCCCAGGGCCTGGGCCCCGTCCTCATCCTCCACCCGGATGTCCGTGACGGCATAGCCCTCCCGGGTCCGCTCCCGGCTGCGTACCCCGGAAATGGTCCCCGCTTCCGCCCCGGAACGGGCGGCCTGAACCGACTCCAGGGCCAGGTCCGTCCGCGTCGTGCTCATATCTATGGTCATCGCCCCCCTGATGCTACTAAATCTTGTGGCTATGGCCCAGTTTCCCCCGGAGAAAAGAAAATATGCGAAAAAGTGCAGAGAAATTTCAAAAAGTGCTTGCAATTTTCGGACAAAGCTGGTAAAATACTATCCTGCCTGGGTATTTAGGTGCCCGTGCACGAAAATTTATCGCCGGGGAGGTGTTTGGTTTGCCGAATATCAAGTCTGCTAAGAAGCGCGTGCTGATCGCCGAGGTTCGTAACGCTCGCAACAAGGCCAACAAGTCTGCGCTGAAGACTGCTATCAAGAAGTTCGAGGCTGCTGCCGTGGAAGGCAATCGCACCGAGGCCGAGGGCGCTTACAAGGTCGCAGTGAAGTCCATCGACAAGGCCGCTGCCAAGGGTCTGATGCACAAGAACAATGCAGCCCACAAGAAGAGCGCTCTGACTCTGAAGCTGAATCAGATCGGTTGATGAAACCAAGCCAAAGGACGTCCCGCCGGACGTCCTTTTTTATTTCCGGGGACGCGGGCCGCCGGGGGCAGCGGGCCCTACGGGCGGTTTCCGGAAACCATCCCGTTCCTCTGTGGCAGGGCACATGGGCCCTGCCCGAACCCGCCGGGGTTGACGCGGCCCGCTGAGGACATCCTTCTTATTTTATTCCAGCTCCTGCTCCAGGTTGTCAAACTCCGGGGCGGTGAAAAACTGCCCCAGGGTGATCCCCAGGCCGTCGCAGATGAGCTTGATGGTCAGCAGCTTCGGATTCCGGCTTTTCCCATACAGGATGTTCTTGATGCTGGACGGCGGCAGTGCGCTGACCGTGGCCAGCCGGTTGATGGTCATGTCATGCTCCTGGCAAAGACGAAGAATGCGGTCCCGGACCGCCTCGTTGGTTTTCATGCTGCACCTCCCGGACTTTTTTCTATAGCATATCCGAAAGGGCTTGCCAAAATAGGCTACGCATGCTACTATAGGCTATGCGTAGACGATTTGGAGGTGCGAAATGGCGGACTATCAGAAAATGTATGCCCTGTTGTGCGGAGCTGTGGACGATGTGATCGACCCCTTGGAGCAGATTCCCCTGGCTATCCCCTATGCGAGCGTTCTTCGCCGCGCGCTGGAGGATGCGGAGGAGCTATACATAGAAACTGCGGACCCGGCGGAATAGGCCGCAAATTTTCATGCGGAGGCTTGTGGATGATCCGATTCTGTGATAGAATACAGGGCATTCCAATGTGTTTTTAAGGAGGTCGCCATGGGATTCACCTTTATTTTACTGCTTGCCTATCTGGCCCTGACCGGCCTTGCGGTCATCGCCTTCCGGTCCGGGCGCAAGGCCCTGGGCGGCGGGGTGCTGGCCGTTATGGCCGTCAGCATAGCCGTGCTGGGATACCTGTGGGTCACGTCTCCCATGTGACGGAGGGGAATTATGGAGATCAGACAGCTTACCGATGCGGCGGAAAAACAGGCCGTAACGCGCCTGATTCTGGAGGCGCTGCCGGAGTGGTTCGGCATTCCGGAGGCCCGGGAGGAGTATATCCGGGAAAGCGCAGGCAGGATATTCTTCTGCGCCTATGACCGGAACAGGCCGGTGGGTTTTCTGTATCTGAAGGAAACGGGAAACGCCACCGTGGAGCTGTACGTCATGGGCATTCGGAAGGAGTATCACCGCCAGGGCATAGGCCGCCTGCTGTTCCGGCAGGCCAGGGACGCCGCCTCCGGGGCCGGGTACGCCTTTATGCAGGTGAAAACCGTGCAGATGGGGAAATATGAGGAGTACGACCGGACCAACCGATTTTATCTGACCCTGGGCTTCCGGGAGTTTGAGGTGTTCCCCACCCTGTGGGACGAATGGAACCCCTGCCAGGTGTACGTCATGTCCCTGGAATAGGCCGCAAATTTCCCTTGACTCCCGGGGGGAAACGTGTTATTCTCAACCTGTTGCAGGCGATGATGGGTGCGGCAGCCCGGAGCCGCGGGAGGAAATGCCCGCCGGAGGCCCCGTTATAGGCGCAAGAGTGTGGATGTATCCAAATTCAGGTGGAACCACGGACGTTATTTCGTTCGCCCTGAGCTGTTATGGCTCAGGGCGGCTTTTATTTTGCAGGCAAAAATTACAGCATATAAAGGAGATTTGACACATGAAGAACACGGAAAAGACCATGGACAAGATCGTGGCCCTGTGCAAAAACCGGGGCTTCATCTTCGCAGGCTCCGAGATTTACGGCGGCCTGGCCAACACCTGGGACTACGGCCCTTTGGGCGTGGAGCTGAAAAATAACGTGAAACGAGCCTGGTGGAAGAAGTTCGTCCAGGAGAACCCCTATAACGTGGGCCAGGACGCCGCCATTCTCATGAATCCCCAGACCTGGGTGGCCAGCGGCCACCTGTCCGGCTTCTCCGATCCCCTGATGGACTGCCGGGAGTGCAAGGAGCGCTTCCGGGCCGACAAGCTCATCGAGGACTGGTGCCAGCAGGAAAGCGTAGAGCTGCCCAAGCCCATCGACGCCTTCACCCAGCAGGAGATGAAGGACTTCATCGAGGAGCACAACATCCCCTGCCCCTCCTGCGGTAAGCATAATTTCACCGATATCCGCCAGTTCAACCTGATGTTCAAGACCTTCCAGGGAGTCACCGAGGACGCCAAGAACACCGTGTATCTCCGTCCCGAGACCGCCCAGGGCATCTTCACCAACTTCGTCAACACCCAGCGCACCACCCGCCGCAAGCTGCCCTTCGGCGTGTGCCAGATCGGCAAGTCCTTCCGCAACGAGATCACCCCGGGCAACTTCATCTTCCGGGTCCGGGAGTTTGAGCAGATGGAGCTGGAGTTCTTCTGCAAGCCCGGCACCGACCTGGAGTGGTTCCGGTATTGGCGCAGCTTCTGCCACAACTGGCTGCTTTCCATCGGCCTGAAGGACGAGAACCTGCGCCTGCGGGACCACGATCCCGAGGAGCTGTGCTTCTATTCCAAGGCCACCACGGACTTCGAGTTCCTGTTCCCCTTCGGCTGGGGCGAGCTGTGGGGCGTGGCGGACCGCACCGACTATGACCTGACCCAGCACCAGAACACCTCCGGCAAGGACCTGACCTATTTCGACCCCGAGACCAACCAGCGGTACATCCCCTATGTGGTGGAGCCGTCCCTGGGCGTGGAGCGCAGCGTCCTGGCGGTGCTGTGCGACGCCTATGACGAGGAGGTGGTGGGCCAGGACAAGAACGGCAAGGACGACGTCCGGGTGGTGCTGCACCTGCACCCGGCTCTGGCCCCCTATAAGGCGGCCATCCTGCCCCTGAGCAAGAAGCTGTCGGAGCCTGCCATGGAGATCTATAACGACCTGTGCAAGGACTTTATGCTGGACTTCGACGAGACCGGCTCCATCGGCAAGCGCTATCGCCGGGAGGACGAGATCGGCACCCCCTTCTGCATCACCGTGGACTTTGACACCGTGGGCGACGGCGAGAACCCCGGCGACCACTGCGTCACCGTCCGGGAGCGGGACACCATGGAGCAGGTGCGTATCCCCATCAGCGAGCTGAAGGCGTACCTCACCGAGAAGCTGGCCTATTGATCCGGCCATGAACATGAAAAAGCAGCTGGCCCTGGGCGGCGCACTGCTGACGGCGGCCACCGCCGCCTGCCTGAAGCTGGCCCAGTGGGCGGGAAAGAAGATCGAGTCCCGCCAGAAGAAAAAACAATAACCCAACCGCAAGAGGGAGAGGCCGGAGCCTCTCCCTCTTATTACCTGCGTTTCCCCGTTACCGGCGCTCCAGCAGGCCGTCGTTGATGCGGTACACCACGTCGGCCCGGTCCATTACGGACAGGTCGTGGGTCACCACGATGACGCAGCGGTTTTCCTCATGGGCCAGCTTCAGCAGCAGGTCGATGATGTTGTCGCTGTTCTCGCTGTCCAGGTTGCCGGTGGGCTCATCCGCCAGCAGCAGCCGCCGGTCCATGGTCAGGCCCCGGGCGATGGCCACCCGCTGCTGCTCACCGCCGCTGATGTGGGTGGGATACCGGTCCAGCAGCTCGTCCGGCAGGGACACCCGCCGGGCCAGCTCCCGGGCTTGGCGCTCCGCCTCCTGGGCCTCCACGCGGCACAGCTCCATGGGGTACTCGATGTTCTCCAGGGCCGTCAGCAGCGGGAACAGGGCGAAGTCCTGATAGATCACTGCGGCCTTCCGGCGGCGGTATTCGTCCAGGTCCATGTCCCCGGTGGGGGTGCCCTCAAACAGCACCTGGCCGCTTTCCGGCAGGTCCAGTCCCGCCATCAGGCTCAGCAGCGTGCTCTTGCCCGCGCCGGACTTGCCCACCAGGGCGTACAGGGTGCCGCACTCGAAGACGCAGTTCACACCCCGCAGCACCACCTTCTCGGGACTGTAGCTGTAGCGCACGTCTTTCAATTCCAGAATCGGCATATCATTCAACCTCCCTGCGGTTTTTCAGAATATGGCGGCTGTTGGCCCGGCACAGGGCCACATGGGCCCCCAGCAGCCACAGCACGGCAAAGGCGGCGGTGAGGCCCAGGCCCAGCCTGCTGCCCCAGCCCAGGACCAGGCACAGGCCCGCTCCCAGGACGGCTCCCAGCGCGGCCAGCATCAGCTGCTCCAAAAACAGGCTCCCATAGGCGGTTTTCCGGTCCGCGCCCACGCTGCGCATGGTGCGCAGCTCCCGCCGCCGGGACTGCACCTGTAAAAATGCCAGCAGATACGCCAGGCCCAGGGCGATGGCATACACCACCGGGAACAGGTGCTGCATATACCACAGGCGCTGGGCGGCGGCCCGCTCCGTGGTCAGGTACGCCGCGTCGTTGATGATGACGAAGTTGCGGATGCTGCTGATCCGCCCCACCTCCGACAGGCCCATGTCGTGCAGGGCCTGCTTCACGGAGGTCAGGTCCGTGCAGCTAGGGATGGAGAACGTGGCCCCGCTGTACGCCTGCCGCATACAAATGCCGCCCCGGGTGAGGATGGTCCCGCCCGGCAGATCCTGGGTGCTCCATTCATAAACGGAAGCCATGGACAGGTCCAGGAAATACTTGGGCATATCCAGGTTCGCATAGATGTTGTTGGCCCGCCCCGTCTGCACAAAGGCTCCCACCACCCGGAAGGCCACCTGGATGATCTGGGTGTCGTTGGAGTTCGTGTAGGGATAGGTGATAGCCTCCAACCAGATCCAGTCGCCCAGCCGGATGCCGTACTCGTCCATCATGTCCGTGGGGATCAGGCAGCGGTTCTCCGGCGGCTTATCCTTCACGATGTGACCGGTGTTGGGGTCGATCTCCAGCGTGGGGTCGGCGGCCAGGAAGCCCTCGTCATAGCCCTCCAGCCACTCCACCTCCACCGAGGTCCGGGACAGGAACTCCGGCGCGCCCTTCAGGCTGTTGGTGAACACCAGCTTGGGCCCGGACCGCAGCTCGTCCTCATATCGCTCGGCGGCAAAGGAGCCGATGGGCTGCTCCCGCTGGCCGGGACCTCCGGCGAACTTGCCGTCCCGGTAGAAGCCGTTGAAATAGTAGGACGCGGTGGTCAGATAGGTCACATCGGCCACGCCGGGGATCTGGCTGATCCCCTCCACCACGCCGTCGCCCAGGGCCAGCCCGCTGGTGGACTGGCCGCGGATATCCGTCAGGAAGCCCCGGACGGAGCTGTCCGAGCGCAGCTTCGTCAGCTGCTGGTCATAGCGGGTAACGGTGCCCGTCAGCTGGCAGAACAGCACCGCCGCGCAGATGCCCGCCAGCACCGGCACCAGGGACCGGAAGCCCCCTCGCCGGGCCGAAAGCCGGGCATAGGTCAGGCCTCCGCCCTTCAGACTCCGGGAGCGGGCGCCCTGGGCGGTACGCCGGGTCCGGCGGCGCTTATGCCGCCGCTCCAGGCTGACCACGCTGAACACCAGGCAGGAGACCAGCGCCAGGACCAGGGTGGCCAGGGCGATCAGGGCCAGGATCCCCCAGCCCGGGGCCGCCAGATACTCCGTGGCCGTGCGCTGCATGGCCAGGGCGGTGTTGCTGAAATACAGCTCCGCCGACGCGCCGTTTTCCAGCATCAGCTCCAGCAGCTTCAGAACGCCCAGCCCCACGCACCGGCTGAGGATCCATCCCAGCACCGCCGCAGGCAGGGCCACCGTTCCGGCGCAGAACAGGAAATAGGTATGCACGTTCCGCCGGGCAGCGCCCACGCGGATCATGGTGCGGCCCACGCCCCGCTGGCGATACACCAGCAGATAGCCGAACAGCACCAAAAAGCCCAGACCCACCGCCAGGCACACCCCGGCGATGATCTGCACCATCCGCAGCATATCCTCCAGCGACTGGGACACGGCGGTGTAGCCCTGGTCGTATACGGTAATCTGGATGGAGCCGGGCAGCTGCTGCTGCAGCCGCTCCACATACGCCTGGGCCTGGCCGTTCCGAATCTGCAGCTGCCCCAGGGTATAGGAGCAGTGGTTCACCGTCATGTCCACATCCTCCCGCACCGGGATATACACCATGGAGTCGTATTCTTCGTTGGCGGAGAAAATGCCGCTGACGGTATAGGTGTCCTGGGCATCGAAGCCCTGACTGTTCCAATAGCTGTAGGGGACCAGGGTGTCCTCCCGGACGGCCAGGGACAGAGGCAGACTGCCGCCCACGTCCAGCCCCAGGTCATCGGCCAGCGTCTGGGAAATCAGGCAGCCCTTGCTGCCGGCGGCGTAATAGTCCCCCTGGAGCAGGGTCAGCTCATCCTGCTGGAAGGGCAGCAGGTCCGCCGGGCGGTCCGTGGCCTGGGCCGTCAGGCTGTGGCTGGTGACCTGGAAGGTCTGGCCCACGGCCTCGATATCGGTGCTGCCGTCCAGCTGGGTGCAGGTGCCGTCGGGTTGGGTGATGTCGATGGCGCTGACCTGGCTCAGGGACACGCCGTTGACCTGATAGGGAGCGGGGGACAGCTGCTTATAGGACGGGCCCAGCAGCTCGTTTTCCGTGTATACCCCCTGGACCAGATAGTAGTGCCCGGCCTTCCAGATGGTGTCCGAGGGCATATGGTAATCCTGGCTCAGGTCGGCGCTGCTGCCCTCCTGCACGTCCAGCAGCACCGGCTGATTCGCAGCCAGCCGCTCGCCGCTGAACAGGGTCTCGACGACGTTGGCATAGTAATACGGCAGCTTCACCTCCCGGTCCGGGGTACCTGTGCCCCACTGCCAGACCAGTTGACCGTCCGGGTCCAGGAGCGGATAGAAATCCGGGTCCTGGCCCTTGATGCGCCGGGTGGCCTGCTCCGTCAGCCGGATCACCAGCGCAAAGCGGTTTTCCAGCACGGAGTAGTCCGTCAGCGACTCCAGCGCCGGGGTATAGCCCAGGGCCATGCGGGTGGGCTCCCAGTCCACCAGGGCCGGGTCCGACCGGTCCAGCCTGCTTTCAAACTCCTCCAGAACCTCTCCGGCGTCCTCCACCACCCGGGCGGTGGAGGGGTAGCCCGGGCCCAAGTACTCCACCAGTCCGATGGTGGAATAATTCTCCCGGCATTGGCGCAGGGTCTCCTGCAGGGCGAAGCTCAGCCCCAGGGATGTGCCCAGCAGCGTCACCAGCAGGGTCAGCAGCAGCAGAAATGCCACCGATCGCCTGCGGGTGCGCAGGGCGTTCTGAATGCCGTGTCTGGCAAACATACGGCCTTCCCCCCTTCTTTGATTTCCGTTATGTAATGGATGTTATTGCAGCCAGGCGTGGAAGGACACGCTGCCGCCGGAGTAATGCGGGGCCTCCTCCAGCAGCAGGGACTGGCCCACCCGGCGGAAGGTCGAGTGCTGCACCCCGTCCACGCTGAGCACCGTTACGGAATCCACGATGTAGTCATTGTATCGGGTGCCCGTGTCCGGCCGCTGGGATTCCAGGTCCGTGGGTTGGTCGGCAAGGCCCCACTCATAAAACCGCAGATGGGGCACATCCGTCTGCCGATAGTAAGACCCCGCCTCGGGGTAGAAGATCTCCACGTCGGCGTAGCTGGCCACGCCGTACCACTGCTTCTGGGCGATCCAGTCCTCCGGCTCCTCCGTCAGCTGCACCGTGTAGCTGATCCGCTGGGCGGCGGGGTCCAGGGTGGAGGAGACGATCAGGACCTTGGAGCTGACCTCCTGCAGACGGTCGGGGTCCGTCTGACCGGAAGCGGCCTCCGGGGATACCCCGGTCCGGGCGGGCTTTGGCTCCGTGAGGAAGGTCATGGCCAGCGCGGCGCACAGCAGCACCGCCGCCGCCGACAGCCACACCCCGGGGCGGCGATAGTGCAGCACCGACTTCACCCGGTCCCGGACCCCTACCTCGCCGAAGGCCAGGGGACACAGCACCAGCCTGCGCCGCCGGGGCATGGCGCAGTCCAGCAGGGCCTGGGAATAGGCGGCCCGCTGGGCCCGGTTCATATCCCGCACCACCCGCTCGTCGCAGGCCAGCTCAATGTCCCGGCACAGCAGGACATACGCCGCCCAGATCAGGGGGTGGAACCAGTATACCGCCACCAGCAGATGGCCCAGCGGCTTCCACCAGTGGTCCCGGCGGCGCAGATGGGCCCCCTCATGGCGCAGCACGCTTTGCAGGGTCTCCCCCTCCAGCCCCGAGGGCAGATACACCCGGGGCCGGAAAATGCCCAGGATAAAGGGGGAGGAGATGTCGTCGCAGAGGTAAACCTGCTTCCCCACCCGGATGGAGGCCGCCACCTGCTGCCGCAGCCGCAGATAGCTCGCCGCCGCCCAGCCCAGCACCGCCGCCATGCCCACCAGCCATACCCAGGCCAGGTCCGTCAGGGTGATCCCCGCTCCGGGGGAGGCCGTCTCCATGGCTGCGGCGGCGGGAAGCGCCGCCTGCCCCGGCTGGGGCCGGACGCTGAGAACGCTTTCCGGCAGCACCGGGCACATCAGGCACACCGCCACCAGCCCCCACAGCAGGCAGTTGCCCCACTTGGGCATCCGCCGCCGGGTCACCAGCCGCACCGCCAGGATGGCCAGCACCAGAAGTCCGGCGTTGGCGCTCATACCCGCCACCGCCAGGAAGATCCGGCTCAGCACGGTCACTCCTCCTTCCGGAATTTGTCGATCATCTGCTGAATTTCCTCTGCCTCCTGGGCAGACAGGCCCTTCTGGGCGGTAAAGGCCGCCACAAAGGCCGGCAGGGAGCCGTGGAAGGCGTTGTCCACAAACTGCTCGCTGCGGCGGGAGGCGAACTGCTCCCGGCTCATCACCGAGGACACCACTCCGTTCACATTCTGAAACAGCCCCTTTTCGCACAGCTTCCGCAGCACCGTGTAGGTGGTGGGCTTTTTCCAGTTCAGCTCCTGCTCGCACAGCTTCACCAGCTGGCCGGAGGGGATGGGCTCGTGGTCCCACACCAGGTTGGCAAACCGCTCCTGCACCTCACCGATCTCCATATCGCGAACACGCATATCAAATGACCTCCTTTATATAGTTGACGTGTTGTAAACTCTTATCAGCTTATCATACGCCAATCCCTTTGTCAAGTTAAAGTGTGGAATCGTGTATTCCCCCTCTTTTTGTTTGTCACATACGCACAGGTGTCGCAAGTTTGTCCTTAAGACGGAAAATTTGTGCAATTTCCCTTGCCGGTTTTGCAGTATGAAACCGGACGCCCGCCTTGTGATTTTGTAAACCGGGCTACAGATTCTATTCTGACGAAACATTTTGCAAGTCTGCCCTGCACGGAACGCATTTTTACCAAACCATTCGGTGTTTTTATGTGCTTAATGGAGAAAATGCGCCCCGGGCGGGATTTTTGCGGAAAACCGATTCACAACCCCGGGCGGGTGTGCTACATTTAACATGGACCAGAAAAAGAAGGACTCTGCGCCCGCCGCAGAGGAAATGTGTAGGAGGTAAATCCATTATGATCCAGCTCACCGACCACGGCATGTACCTGGTAAACGGCGTTCCCCAGGAGACGGCAGCCACCGACCGGGAGGAAGCCCGCCGCCGGACCATGGCCTGGCAGATCCTGCAGGCCCACAACGAGTCCCCGGATCCCATGCAGCTGCGCATCCGGTTTGACGCCATGGTGTCCCACGACATCACCTACGTGGGCATCATCCAGCAGGCCCGGGCCTCCGGCATGAAGGAGTTCCCCATTCCCTACGCCCTGACCAACTGTCACAACAGCCTGTGCGCCGTGGGCGGCACCATCAACGAGGATGACCATATGTTCGGCCTGTCCGCCGCCAAGAAGTACGGCGGCATCTACGTCCCCGCCAACCAGAGCGTGATCCACTCCTACGCCCGGGAGCAGATGGCCAAGTGCGGCTCCATGATCCTGGGCTCCGACTCCCACACCCGCTATGGCGCCCTGGGCACCATGGCCGTGGGCGAGGGCGGCCCGGAGCTGGCCAAGCAGCTGCTGAAGAACACCTGGGACACCCCCATGCCCAAGGTGGTGCTGGTGTATCTCACCGGCAAGCCCCGGCAGGGCATCGGCCCCCACGACGTGGCCATCGCCCTGGTGAAGGCCACCTTTGAAAGCGGCTTTGTGAACAACTGCGTGCTGGAGTTTGCAGGCCCCGGCATCAAGAGCCTGCCCATCGACTTCCGCAACGGCATCGACGTGATGACCACGGAGACCACGTGTCTGTCCTCCATCTGGGAGACCGACGAGGTCACCCGGGGCTTCTATGAGGCCCACAAGCGGCCGGAGGACTACAAGCCCCTGCACCCGGGCCAGGACGCCTATTATGACAAGATGATCACCATCGACCTGAGCAGAATGGAGTCCATGATCGCCCTGCCCTTCCATCCCTCCAACGCCTGGACCATCCACGAGTTCCTGGAAAATGCCCAGGAGCTGCTGGCCAAGGTGGAGGCCGACGCCAAGCGCCGCTTCCCCAAGGCCAATCCCCAGCTCACCGGCAAGATCCACGACGGCGCCGTCTGGGCCGACCAGGGCGTCATCGCCGGCTGCTCCGGCGGTCTGTTTGACAACATCACCGAGGCGGCGGATATCGTCCGCGGCCACTATACCGGCTCCGGCGCCTTCAGCTTCGACGTGTACCCCACCTCCGTGCCCGTGTCCCTGGAGCTGATGAAGGTGGGCTCCACCGCCGACCTGCTGGCCTCCGGCGCCATCATCAAGCCCAGCTTCTGCGGTCCCTGCTTCGGCGCAGGGGACGTGCCCGCCAACAATGGCCTGTCCCTGCGGCACACCACCCGCAACTTCCCCAACCGCGAGGGCTCCAAGCCCGGCGAGGGCCAGTTTGCCGCCGTGTGCCTGATGGACGCCCGGTCCATCGCCGCCACCGCCGCCAACGGCGGACGCATCACCGCCGCCACCGACGTGGACTATACCCCCGTTCACCACGAGTATCACTTCGACAAGGAAGTGTATGACAACCGCCTGTACTACGGCTTCGGCAAGGCCGATCCCAGCGTGGAGCTGGTGATGGGCCCCAACATCACCGACTGGCCCAAGATGTACAATCTCACCGAGAACCTGCTGGTGGAGCTGGCCGCCGTGATCCACGATCCCGTTACCACCACCGATGAGCTGATCCCCTCCGGCGAGACCTCCTCCTATCGCTCCAACCCCCTGCGTCTGGCGGAGTTCACCCTGTCCCGCCGGGTGCCGGAGTATGTGCCCCGGGCCAAGGATATAGCCGCCCGGGAGGCCCAGCGCCGCCAGGGCGACGTCCCCGCCTCCCTGCTGGAGGTTCTGGGCCGGGTGGGCGACGCCCAGGCACTGGCCAAGAACACCCAGTTCGGCTCCTGCGTGTTTGCCAACAAGCCCGGCGACGGCTCCGCCCGGGAGCAGGCCGCCTCCTGCCAGAAGGTCCTGGGCGGCTTCGCCAACATCTGCTATGAATACGCCACCAAGCGCTATCGCAGCAACTGCATCAACTGGGGCATCCTGCCCTTCACCATCGACCAGGGCACGCCCTTCGACTATCAGCCCGGCGACTGCGTGTTCGTGCCCGGCATCCGGGCCGCCATCGAAAACGGCGCAGAGGATATCCCCGCCCAGGTCATCTGCCGCGACGGCAGCACCCATGACCTGCTGCTCCACGTCCGGGGCCTGACCCAGGATGAGAAGGAGATCATCCTGGACGGCTGCCTGATGAACTACTACGCCGCCAGAATGTAATCAGCTTGTCAAAAAAGGGCGAAGCCCTTTTTTGACAAAAGGCTTGCAGTCTGCCGCGCGCATAATTTGTTCGCTGAAAGCGAACAAATTCCACACTTGCAGACTGAGAA
>ENA-OYXS01000116-OYXS01000116.1-human-gut-metagenome-genome-assembly--contig:-NODE-116-length-35651-cov-22.776745_pt1 | contig 35651 bp, 37 predicted proteins | sample MGYA00243240_ERZ653429 | MGnify/ENA primary metagenome ERZ653429 (study PRJEB26926, sample SAMN06164958) | human gut metagenome | biome: ENVO:00009003; feature: ENVO:2100002; material: ENVO:00002003... | reverse complement strand
CGTTTTTTTGCCGGATAGGCACAGACAACTCGGACGGGATTAGCCAAATGCTTACTATGTTCTTATATGTTTCCGTTCACACATTACCGGACGGTTTGAGGTGACCATACATCCCGTACCTGACGAACACATGGATACTTGTGCGACCGGACGCACTCGGACATGCGGCAAAATAACGATAAAATTCCCGGATTTCCACTATCATGGCAGCCTGCTGACGGTCTGTGACACCGTGTGTCATCCTGTTACACCGTTCCGGCGTCCCGATGGTTCCTATTAGTGGTATCCAAGGAGTGAAAAAGAAGGCGGAGAACGGATTTTCCCGGAGGGAAGAGGATAATCCGCCATATTACAATTTTTCGGATGAAAAATTCATGTTCAAGCGAACATGGCAAGTTGTGTTTTGGGGCACCCGAAATTATTTCGGGCACCCCAAAACAACTTGCCGCTCGCCTGAAGGCTCGGGAGGGGCTCCACTCCGAAGTCGTTGCGCCTGAAAACGGAAAAACAGGAACATAAACTTGAAAAATGACAGCCGTAATATACAGATCGGTTTTCCAAAAAGAACAATTGCCGAAAAAAGAAAATAAATTTTATACGTGTTTTTTTGTTCTACCGCAAACCGTATTTCTTCATTTTCCGATATAATGTCGCAGGATTGACATTCAATAACTCTGCTGCTTTTTCCCTATGTCCCCCGTATTTTTCCAAGGCATCAATGATGGATTGCCTCTCCACGACATCACTGTTTCTTAGCGGCCGGATGATGGAAGGAACAACCGGGTTTCCAGATTGTGTCTCTATATTCAGATCCTTGATGTCAATCAACGGTTGCTCTGCCAACAGCACTGCCCGGCGTATTCTGTTCTGTAACTCACGGACATTACCTGGCCATGAATATGTCAGTAGCAGCTTGCGTGCGTCAGGCGTGAAGCCTGTTGTAGCCTGCCTGAGTTCTCCGGAGTATTTCTCACGGAAAAATTCAGCCAGGGGAATAATGTCCTCTGGACATTCGGATAGTAATGGTTGCCGGATTTCAAACCCTGCCAGACGATGGAATAGGTCCTCACGAAAAGTTCCATTACGAATGGCCCGTTCCATATCCTCATTGGTTGCAGCCACAATCCTCACATCCGCTTGCAGCTCCCTGTTGCTTCCCACCGGAACATAAATGTTCTCTTGCAGGACACGAAGCAGCATTGTTTGGATTTCGATAGGCACGGTACCTATCTCGTCCAAGAACAGCGTGCCACCCTTTGCCATCGTAAAATACCCTTCCCGGTCAGAGTCGGCCCCGGTAAAGGCTCCTTTCCTGTGTCCGAAAAACAAGGATGATGCCAGGTCCTTCGGCACTGCACCGCAATTCACCGCGACAAAAGGCTTGTCACGCCGGAAACTACCCTCATGGATAATCCGAGCGATTGATTCCTTTCCGGTTCCGTTGGCTCCACATATCATGACCGGTATGTCGAATGGAGCCACCTTACCAGCCAATCTTTCTGCCTCCACCGCCTTGGGACTGATACGCTCATGCAACATTCTCTTTTCCAACCGCACGGAAGATGAAGGTTGCAGCATTTCCTGCAGCAAGTCGATAAGTTCTTCCTTTTGAACAGGCTTGGCCAGATAGTCCTTGGCACCGAGCTTGATGGCCTTCACCGCCCCGGGTACAGAAGCATATCCGGTCATGACAATGAACGGGATATCCATTCTCTCTTTCTGTATCCATTCCAATAGGGATATGCCGTCTCCTTCGGGCAGGCGTACGTCGGAAAAAACCAGATTTATATCTCCTTTTTTTACCTGCTTACGGGCGGAAAGTTCTCCGCTTACTATTTCTGTGTCATATCCTTCCCTTGACAGCCACTTCTGTATCATGTACGCCAGTGCTGTATTGTCTTCAACAATTAATATCTTTTTCATTTTCTATTGCTTTTTTCTCTGATTCGGCTATTTTTATTAACCTTTCCATATGTTGTACGATTTGTATGGTATGGCCGGTGATAAATCCGTCCGTTACCTCTTCCTTATGTAGGAGTTCCCTGTATGCCAACAGCGCTCTTTCCGCCTGTATCATTTCCCACATCGGCATCATACGGTGCACCGTCTCGCGGAGTGCCTCACGGTCTTTACGACCAGAAGCCGATTGCAGGGCTGCTATGTTTTTACGGAATTCTGAAATGAACATGTCCAGCATACGTGATTTATCCCCGACATCGGAAATTAACGTGGAGAAATCCGCCATGCGGTTTGTTCCTCCCGCAGCCGCCAAAATATTCAGTAATTCATTTTTGGAAAATGGTTTATATAAATAAGCTGTAAACCCGGCTTTATGGAAAAAGTCTCTTGTTTTTTCACCCCGTGCGGTCATGGCCACGACAGGGATAATCCGGGAATTACCTATCTCAGACTGACGAAGCAATCCTAGAAGATCAATCCCGTCTGTACCTGCCATTTGTATATCGGTCAGAAGTAGGTCGTAATCGGTTTTCCGTATTTCGTTCACAACCTCCTGCACGTTACGGCAAGCCTTGCAGAAGATACCGCTGCGTTCCAGCATTTCCCGGACCACTTCAAGCTGCATCGGGTCATCGTCAATTACTAATACGCGTTGTGGAAGTCCCATCGGCACATCGGATCTTTGTTCTTCCTCCTCAATGTTTTCTGTCGTGAAAGGCAGCGGCAGGGTAATAAAGAAGGTTGTCCCTTTTCCCACCTCACTTTTTACCGTTATATTACCATCCAACAGAGTGATTAGTCCTTGGGTTATGGCAAGCCCCAAACCGAATCCGGACTGGTTTGTCTTGGATGCGGACCGCTCAAAAGGTTGGAAGATACGTTTCAGCATGTCTTCGTCCATGCCGATACCTGTGTCGCTGATTTCCATGGACAATGTTCCATCCTTATAATCGGCTGTAAATGCAATGGTTCCGGCTTCCGTGAATTTGACTGCATTGGTCAACAAGTTGTCAATGATTTGCTCTATACGGTCCGAATCGCCTTTAACAATCGTATCGGTTCCCGTGAAGTCGTGGGAGAATACAATCCCTTTATTGTTTATCGTCAACGTGAACCCAGTGGCGATACGTTCCAGTAATGTATCCAATTTGAAGGGAACGTCATTACGCTTTTCCTTCGATTCGTTCAAACGGTACATGTCCAGCAGGTTGTTAAGAAGATGCAGGATGTGTTTGCAGAGGATACGGATATTCGTGAGGTAACGGTTCCTTTCCCGTTTGTTGCGGGTCTCCATTGTCAGTTCCGCACTTCCGTTAATGGTATTTAGCGGGCCGCGAATATCATGGGTAATGGTAAGTATGATTTTCTTCCGCATTTCCAACAGTGCCATATTTTGCTCTATCGTATCTTTTAATTGCCGTTGAGTGATTGCTTTCTCTCTGATATCCCGTTGGATAATCAGATAAGAAACAATTAGAAGTGCGATAGCACTAACAATCAATCCGGAAATAATCAGAGTCGAACGTTCATAGGATTGTTGGATATACAATTCCTTGCCTTGGAATGTGGCTTGCGTTTGCTCGTCCATGCCTTGAATTAATACATACAGTTTGCGGTTCAACTTCCGGTTTTGAACACGCAGGCTGCCCGTGTAAGCGTTGATTGTCTGCTGTCGTTCTTCCTCCATCGAAATAAACTGTTCGTTTAGGGAATGATGTGTTTTTGAGAGAATAGGGATTTGCACAGTTTCTTTGCCTCCGAATAGCCCGGCAAGACCTTTCTTTTTTCGGGTTACGGTACGGAAGTTTCTTGTTTGCTGGGTAAGGACGGGCGAGTGTTCCGACAAGAGACTGTCATGCTGTTGAAACAACTGCATAGCTTGGTGCAGGTGCTTTTCCTTATTCGCCAGAAGAAGGCGGAGTGTGTCTATTTGTCTGGTCGGAACAAACTCCTCATAGTCTCGTTGTAAAATCTGCAAAAGGCTGTCTATTCGTAACCGCCGTACCTGATACTTCTGATAATCTTCCTCGTCCCATGCAATCGCAGATTCTCCCAACGTGGCAAGGACGGTAATATGCTGATGGGCGGCATTTATGGTACGGTTAGCCTCCCGAATTTTTGTAATTTCCGATTCAATGTCTTGCACCCGGTTTCGTTCATGGAACATGATAGCAGCCATACTGCCGATGACTGCTATTAATATGATGTATCCTAAAAGAATTCGATGTTGCAGTAATAATCTCATTTTGATTAAAAATCATCTTATTACATCTAATGAATTACACGTTATATCATCCTTTTACATAAAGCTCTAATAAGAAATACGTAATCTGGCAATATAATACGGAGGCTTTCTTAAATCTTCCCCATTATTGAATCCCGGCAGACGATTCCATTGCCCCAAAGTAACATATAAATAACCGTTTTGCGTATAAAACATGCCGTCCGGCCAGCCCAATAAAGGACTGTGGACAAGTGTCTTGAATGTCCCGTCGGCAGAACGCTTCACCAAAGCCGTCTGCTCGTATGCAGAAAAATAAATGTTTCCATCGGTGTCTTCGGCCAGTCCGTCACAAGCCGGACGGTCGCCTTCATAACGTACGGCTTTCTCCAGCGTGGCTTCCGAAAGGGTGAAATCTGACAGGGAATCCGTTGCCATGCTATACAGGCCGCGTCCGGTGATGGGAGTCCAATACAGTCTGCCTTTCACAAGCGCTATTCCATTGGCTCCTCCGGAGGGCAGAGTTACATTATCCGGATGATAGGCTCTCGCTTCTCCTTCCAGAAAGGCGACATATCCCTTTTGTATCGCAGTAGAGTAATGACCGGCAAGTACTTCGCGGGATTCTCCGGTTGCGATATCTGTCACAACCAGTGAAGGAGTGGTTCCAAAAGAAGAATTCGTTATGTAGGCCATACCGCTCTTGCCATGGCGCAAGTCAATCCGCAAGTCGTTCAAATGCATGTTTTGGCGCAGTACCGGACTTTTAATGACAACAGATGCTATCACCTTCCCATCGGAAGAGAAACCTACGACTTTCGCGGCTCCCTCCGGTATTCCATCTGTCCCGGCACGCTTGCCGTCATCTATTACCCAAATGTTTCCATTCTCGTCCGTCGTCATGCCGTGTGGTGACACCAACCACTTTTCATAAGGAAGGTCGGACGGATAAGTCATCTCTCTGTTCGGAAACGGAACAATTTGTCCGTCCTCTTTCAATTCGGCTAAAGCGCACTCTTTATGATTGTCCGCATGCCGGGGAAAACTGATGAAAATTCTTCCATCCGGGGTAATGGCTATACCCGACATGTCAGGAGTCGGGGGCATGATACGTGCGACGACTTCTAATTTTTGTGCAAAACCGGTGTATGCGGTACAGCACATTAAAATAACAAGAATTATTTTCTTCATATACTCCTCTATTTTCGTTTGTGACTTACTTTAATGGAACTAATCATGTCTTTATTGACGGATGATTTGTTGAAATAGCGTGTTTCAACAGGAATTGATACCTGTTCATCTCCGCCCCAATCTACAATACCTGAAAATAGCACCCGACTTTTCCAGTACAGGGTTCCTTCTACGAAAAAATGATATTTTCCTTTCGGAACCCGAGTCCCATTCTGGTCCGTCCCATCCCAGATGTAAGTCAGTTTCCCATTACCCGGGGTTGCTCCTGTAATGGCATCCACTTGTGTATCTGTCATTTTCTTTGGGCTGGCTTTGCTAACCCAAAGAGGAATGGCATCCTCGCGATATTCATATCCCCCTTTTACCGTGAAAAAGGTGGCATAAAGCGTTCGTACCAGTTTACCTTCTTCATCTTCTATCCAGATGGCATATTGACTGGACGCGATACCTCCACGCCGGAAGTCAAAAGAGATGGTTAACTGTTCTTTATTTCCACCATCTGTCTCGGATTCTTCGGTTTGCCCATTTGCGGCAGTGCATCCTTGAACTGTCATACAGGCAAACAATACTGTAACAAAAAAAATACAGCTTCTCATAAATTCATTTCCTTTATTGCTTTTATTCTGATTCTGACGTAATCAATATACCATTCTCCGTTGCGATATAGCCGTGTATTCCGTAAGTGCAGTTCAGTCTCTGCAATGATTTCTTTCTGTAAGCCTGCGTCTATTTGCCGGAAAGGAGTTTTGTCTAACATTCTAATCCAATTCGCCAGACCGTTTTCTCCGTTCCGGCAACAAGTCGGACGGTCGAACAGAATAGCATATACCACTTTAAATCCCGTCTGCTCCAGCATACCGGCATATTCTCCAATCGAGGGGAAGTAGAAAGAAAAGGCATAATCCAGCCCTCTTTTTTCAAAACTCTTCTTCAAAGAGTCATGTACCATTGCCGCGCATCCTTTTCCTCCAAATTCACAGACAAATTGCCCATGTAGTTTCAATGCGCGGTTGACTTGCCTTAATAGCAGAGGCTGTTTCTCTTTATCAATCCAATGAAACACAGCATTGGAAAATAAGGCATCAGCCGGTTTGCTTACGGTGAAGTCCAACGCATCAGCTTGCTTGAACTCCAATGCGGGGTAATCGTGACAAGCTATAGAGAGCATTTCCTTGGACGCATCGATGCCTATGGCATGTGCTCCCGCCTGCTCCAGCCGCATAGTCAATGCACCGTTTCCGCACCCCAAATCAATGATTGTATCTCCCGGGCGGATATCCAAAAGTTTCAATACGTCCTCACCATAGTGGTAAACAAAAGAAAAATCATCGGAGTATTCTTGTGCATCCCAAGTTATATTCATAGTTTTTCTTATTTATTTAGTAAAATCATAACAATTCAATCCTAAAACCGGATTGTAAGTGCGCTCTATGTCCTCATTAAAATCTTCCACTACAAACTCTCCGGCGCCGTTCAATACAGCAGATAGCAGATGTCCGGCACGGGATGAATAATCCGCACCTCCCACAGTGATATGTATATGCAGGTAAGGTTTTCCATTCATGGTAGAAATATTTCCGGTCAGATTGGATATTTCCATCTGTTCCCGGAAGGTTTTGTCCACGTACTTCTTGGTTTCCGGATTAAAGAAACGGAGAGTCACCTCATTGATGGCTCCCAATCCCGTTATGTTCCCGGATTTTATTTTCCTCTCTTCACAAAACTGGTTTAAGGCTTTTACTATTTCCTCACCGGTGCTGACACTGATGATGTATTTATTGCCTATCTGTTTATATGTATACATTTTACCTGCCTCTTGTGCATTGCTTTCCAATGCCATTAAGTTAAACAATAAGATTACAGCACATAATAATCGCTTCATGATATATTTCTTACTAATCCATTAAAAAAACAATTGGGCTTTCAGTTCCGGTCGTTGGTCTTGATACCAATAAGGATAAGGCTTGGGTTGGCGGCTTGCTTCTTCCAGACGTTTCACCTGCTCTTCAGACAAGTTCCAGCCCACGGCCCCCAGGTTCTGTTTCAAATGCTCCTCCGTGCGTGCGCCTATAACCAGACTGCATACGGTGGGACGTTGCAACAGCCAATTGAGCGCCACTTGCGCCACAGTCTTTCCGGTTTCGGCGGCAATCTCATCCAATACGTCCACGATATTGTATAACAACTCATAGGACACGATATTGTCACGTACAGGTACACCTCCGTTGGCTACGCGTCCGTCTGCCGGTATAGGGGTATTCCGGCGATATTTCCCTCCCAGACGACCTGCTGCAAGAGGACTCCAGATGAATGTTCCCACCTGTTGGTCTATGCCCAACGGCATCAGTTCCCATTCAAAATCCCGGTTCAGGAGCGAGTAATACACCTGATGCGCCACGTATTTGTGCCAACCATACTTTTCAGAAACGGCCAATGACTTCATCAGGTGCCAACCGGAAAAGTTGGAACAGCCTATGTAGCCCACTTTACCACTGCTCACCAAATCATCCAAAGCGCGCAGTGTCTCCTCAACCGGCGTGTTGGCATCGAAACCGTGTATATAGTAAAGGTCGATATGGTCCGTGCCCAGCCGTTTCAGGCTTGCCTCGCAAGCCCGGATGATATGGTAGCGTGAAGCGCCGGCAGCGTTCCGGTCATTGTCGCTCATGGGAAAGGTTCCTTTGGTAGCCAGCAGCAGCCGATTCCTTTTCCCGGCAATGGCCTTTCCCAATATTTCTTCCGCCAGCCCGCGGGAATACATGTCTGCCGTATCGAACATGTTCAGACCAGCATCCAGACACATGTCCACCATACGTGTTGCCTCGGACACATCAGTATGCCCCCATCCTTCAAATCCGTGTGTGCCGCCGAAAGTGGCGGTTCCCAAAGTCAATGCCGGAACAAACAGTCCGGTTCCGTTCAATTTTCTATATTCCATTGCGTATAAAATTAAAAACGATTACTAAACCAATAACATCAATACCGACAGGCAGGTGACCGCAGTCGTGAAATAGCGGAATCCCTTCTCCGGCAGTTTTTTCACCAAGGCTATTCCCAACACACCGCCTATGATGACGAAGGGGATGGTGCAGGCATCCAGCATCAACGAGGAGGCGGTGATATTGCCCCATGCAAACACCTGTACGGGAATCTTCAGGTAGTTGATGACCAGAAAGAACCAAGCGTTCGTCCCAACAAAACTATATTTGGGCATCTTGACCGACAGCAGGTAAATGGCCATCACGGGTCCTGCCGCATTGCCTATCATCGTGGTGAAGCCACCCATCAGTCCGAATAGAGGTCCGTACCACCAGCGGGAGGAAATCGCATTCTCCTTACCTTTCCAGTCCGACCAGAACATCACGAGCATTACCACCAAGAGACAGCCGCCCATCAGATGTTTGAACTCGGCGGGAGGAACCAGCTTGTCGACAAACAGCGCGACGGCAAACCCTGCCAGGGCGGAAGGCAATAATTTCAGTACATACCTCCACTCGGCTATCCTGCGATAATACAGGACGGCTATCAAATCGGCCACGCATAAGATGGGCAATATCAGTCCGGTAGAAGGCTTGGCTCCGAAAGTCATTGCCATCATCGGTACGGCAAGCAGGCTGATACCCTGAATGCCGGTTTTGGACATACCGATAAGCAGGGCGGAAAAAAACAGCATCCACCAGTCGGAAGGCGACTGTATCCACATTGAAAAGTCCATTATCTTAATTTATAATCCAAGTACATTTTTGAGTTCGTTACGCATGACTTCGGCGTCCACATCCACGCCGGTCCAGTATTTCACGGCTATTACAGCCTGATTAACAAGCATATTCATACCCGGAAGTACATGTTGGCATCCGCGTGCTATCGCATCCTTGACAAAATGGGTGTATGCAGGGTTAGGGATGCAGTCTGCTACGACCATGTGAGGCAGAAATGTGTCGGCATCCATGTTCAGACGCTGATCCACATTCGGATAAAGTCCTACTGAAGTTGCATTAATCACGATGTCCGTGTCGGCCGGAATCCGGTAAGAATGATTCCACAAGACGAAGTCCGCCTTGACGGGTGTCTTGCCGTTCAACAAGTCGGCCAGTTCCTGTCCTGCATTATCAATGTTCAAAATAGTAATGGATGCAGCTCCCGCCAGAGCCATTTCTACGCCGATGGCACGTGCAGCCCCGCCGGCTCCGAACAGCACCACCTTCTTGCCAGGAATGGAGGTCACTTCCGAAATGGCTTTCACAAAGCCTTTCCCGTCCGTATTCTCACCTCTGGTCCTTTTGTCTTTTCCGATGATGACCGTGTTGGCGGCCCCGATAATTTTAGCGGAGTCTCCCAACTCGTCTAAATATTGTATAACCTTAATCTTGTTAGGAATGGAACAGTTGAATCCTCTCCATCCCATGGCCTTGGCTCCGTTTACGGCGGCTTCCAAATTATCCGGTCCCACCTCACAGTTGATATATCTGTAGTGCATTCCGTGATGCTTGAAAGCGGCTTCCATAATAGCCACGGTAGGATTTTCGGACGCGGGTTTTGCAAATGAACCGACCAGTCCCGGTAAAAAATCGGGAACCGGAGTGTAATTCTTTAAATCATTGATACTCATAATCGGATAATTATATTGGTTACTAAATTCTATAATTTCAGGAAGGCGGGACATTGTGCCGTCATCGTTGGTCAACTCGCACAACACGGCACAAGGTGCAAGCCCTGCCAATTTCATCAATTCGATGCTTCCTTCCGTATGTCCGTCACGCTCTTTTATCCCTCCGGGACAAGCGATTAAGGGAAAGACGTGTCCCGGATGATGCAATGACTCCGGCGTGGCCTTTTCGTCGATGGCTGCTTTTATCGTACAAATACGGTCGGCAGCCGACACACCGGTAGTCACTCCCTTTGCCGCCTCGATAGATATGGTGAACGCCGTACCATATGTACTGGTATTGTTGGCAACCATAAGCGGCAGATCAAGCCGTTCGGCTTTCTCTTTTGTAAGACAAAGGCAGACAATGCCGCTGCAATGCCGTATCATCAATGCCATATCCTTTTCTTTCATCTTCTGTGCGGAAAAAATCAAGTCACCCTCATTTTCCCGGTTTTCATCGTCCACCAACAATACACCGCGACCTTCCTTAATGGCCTTTATGCCATTAAGCACCCTTTGGCGGCCATCTCCAAATTTCGATAACAAATCTTCCTTGCTCATATCATTTTATATAGTTAGCTTTTCACAAAATTCTATTTTCTCTTCATTGGGACCGAGTATCGTAAAGAACTTTACCCCATGTTCCCAAAAAGGCAGGTATTGTACCTTTTCATCCAACATCTTGTGTCCGACCTCTTTAATACTTTCGAACAGTAGGTCAATGCCGGTAACATTCAACGCTATGTGGTCTATTGCGCCGGGTTTACCTACCGCCTGCCTGTTCTCGTAAATCTCCATCACCAAATTTTCCAGTTGCAGGAAAGCCACGGCTTCGCCATTGTTCGGATTAACTGTCTGCCAGACCAGTTCAAAACCGAGACTTCGGTAGAATTGCATACTTTTTTCAATGTCGTTTGTCGGAATACCGGCATGTTGTATTCCTGTAATCTTTGTTTTTATATCCATAGTTTATTGCTTGTTAAAAATAGATTCTCTGATTACTGACAGTACCCCTCCGGCATCGTTGGACGGGGCTATATAACGTGCGTAACGTTTCAACTCCTCCGAAGCATTTTCCATTGCATAGCTGTAAACGACGGACTGAAGCATTTCGGCATCGTTCATTTGGTCACCGAAAGCCATACACTCGTCCGGTGTTATGGAAAAATACGATTGGATTAGCTTCAAGGCGTTGCCCTTATTTGCATCCAGATGGCTTACGTCCAACCAGTTCGACCCGGAAACAACCACTTTCATACTATTATTGAAATGCTCCAAGACGGGATAGCTGTTTATGGTAGAACCTCGGAAATCGTAAACTGCTATTTTCAGAAATCTGTCATTGGTGACATTTATCAAATCCGGTACGATATCACACTTCTCATAATAGGTATATGCCTGCTTTACAAAATCCGGATTACAATCCTCTATATATGCCTTGTTCTTGCCACATAAAACGGGGTACGCACCCTCTATTTCCCGAACTTCACGTATGACCTCACGGGCTTTTTCTATGGGAACATCCATGATTAGCAGTTCTTGAGAATTGCAAAGGACATAAGTTCCGTTTTCTGCTATAAATATGACTTTATCTTTGATGGGAGTGAAAAGTTTCAGTAAGTTGTAGTATTGCCGGCCACTTGCAGCGACAAACATTATATCTTCACTACTTAAATCTTTAAACACAGTGAAAAACTCCGGATTCAGTATTCCATTTGAATCCAAGAGTGTACCGTCCATATCGGATACTATCAGTTTTATGGGTTTCCTATTCATACCTCTAAATATCAATCTTTTGACTTTGCAAAGTTAGGGTGTATTTTTAATACAAAATTCTATTATATTTGCTAAATACTTTCTTATATTTGCAAGAACAAAAAAAGAAGAAAAATATGGGCATACTGGAACGTAAAATTATCCATGAACGAACAACATTGTGTAGCCACATTCCTTATCCTCAATTCGTATTACCTCGTCATAAGCACGTAGAATATGAGCTTATGCTGTTTACTCGGGGAAGTGGAAAACAGTTTGTTGGAGAAGGAGTTCTCGACTATCTGCAGGGCGACATTACACTTATCGGTAGTAATGTACCGCATTTGCATCTTTGCAATGCCAAACTGAATCCTACGATGGACTTTGAACCAAGTGCCGGAGAAGCCTTGCAGTTTCATCCAATGATATTTCCTTTTAACTTGGAAGAGATACCTGATTATCAATTTATTTATCAGTTGCTTCAGAAGAGCCAATATGGGATACGTTTTTATGATAAAGAATTATTCGAGGAATTAAGACAACGATTCCAAGAAATTGATCATTATGAATATACCCATCGGATAATAGCCCTCTTTCAAATCTTGGAACGGTTATCCGCATGTAAAAACACGAAGGTTTTGTCCAGTACAGCATGCAGTAGTACTAATTCTACCGTAGAATCCAATGAACCTGTTAGTAAAGTATATACCTATTTATTTAACCATTATAAGGAGAAAATCACATTGAGAGAAATTGCCGATTACGTCAAGCAAAATCCATCAGCACTATGTCGATATTTTCGGCAACGGACAGATAAAAGCATTTTCCAATGCCTTGCGGAAATTAGAGTAGAACACGCTTGTAAGTTACTATCATATTCTAATTTGAGCGTCTCTCAAATAGCCTACGAATCAGGGTATAATAATGTCCCATATTTTATCAAACAATTTGAGAGCATAACTCAACGGACCCCGAAAGAATATCGTACCCAGATAGAAAATATATAGAATGAACTATCCATTGAAGTTTTTATTTAACTTTTTGAAGCTATTTCACTTAGGATAGATAAGACAATACCGGACAACAAGCAGGAATTGTATGGACTGAATATAGATTTCAGCAACAATAAACTGATAATTTATTGAATTTGACTATCTACAAATGTGTATTTTTCAAAAATAATGCTACCTTTGCATTTAGAAAAAGCGTTCTTTCGATTTAATGCAAAATGAAGTAAAATACAGAGTCTCGCTCGTTTCTAAATCGTTACCATATTAGGAGAATAAGAGTTCTAATTATCTGTATCTCAATTAGAAAAGATAAATTGAATGTCTTCTTTGATGCCAGCAGATGTTCTTTTTGATTCCGCATAATTTGGCTACTGCTTTAATTCCATGTCGGCAATTGGCATAGCAGGGTACGGGTAACAGTTTATTACCCTCTACCATCCCGCTATACTTCTCAATGATATGTTTGGCAGTATCAAGCAATCGGATGTTGGTCTCTGTTCCTGTTTTCTGTCGGTTGGTCTTAATCCACAAATGTCCATCAAATGATGTCTGTAAATTATCGGTAGTCAGATTATACATATCCCTCCAACTCAATCCGCTGAAACAACAGAAGATGAAAAGGTCTCTAATCAGCTCGTAACTTTTCTTCTTGAATGTTCCGTTGATTAGCATCGTGATTTCTTCTTTAGTCAGAAATCCTCTTTTGGTATCTTCTTTTGTGATGCGATAGGCATAAAACGGGTCGCGTTGTAACCAACCGTTATTGATGGCTGTGTAGATGATACTGCGGAATGGCATCGTATACAACCATACGGTATTGGTACAATGATTCTTCTCGGTGAGGAGAAACAACTCGAAGTCGGTGATGAATGCAGAGGATAACTCACGCAAGACAATATCACTTACCTTGTAGCGATGCTTGATGAACTCCTCTAAGTGGTTGTAAACGGTACAATATTGCCAATAACTGCGTTGGCTTTTCATTTTGCCCACTTGTTTGGCATAATCCTCATTGTGTTGTCGGAATATGGCAAGCAGGGTCTTGTGGTTCTGTCCCATACCCAAGAAAGCGTTTCTGACTTTCTCGGCTGATACAGAACCGTCTCTATCCATGATTTCCCGATAAGCCTTGTTGATGCCGACTCTGATTTTATCCAACATTCGATTGGCTTCCTGTGCAACAACGCTTCTTCCCGACAATCTGCCGAGGTTGACATTCCACAACTTTTCCTCTACATCCAATTTGCAACTGAATTGGGAAATCTTGCCGTTTACTGTGATACGGCACATCACAAGCATAAGCCCGTTCTTCTTCGGAGCATTGCGTTTGAGATAGAATAATACTCTGAAAGTGCTTCTGCTCATAACTCTATTTTTTTGTTTACAAAATTATTTATGGTAGAGCCAAATGACGGTAAGCAGAACACTGCGTATCGGTGCAAAAGAATCAACCGAAGCAAAATCGGAACGAAGATATGAGAAACCTCCCTATATTTGCAGGTAAAATCGCTTAACAAGTATTGCTGCTCAATCTGTTACAGCAACCAAGAAAACCTTTCAAAGTCAAGAATCAAAGTAACGGGATAGTAACGAAACTCCGTCATTTCTTGGCTTTTCATTGGCATTTGATGGCACTGCAACATCTTGACAAACACTGTTAAATCGCTAACAGGCAACATTCTTTCCCCGTTTTGCACTCACTTTCGTTTCTTTGTTGTATCTGGAACAAAGATAACCTGCTTAACGGCTTCCTGAAAAAATCCACAAAAGATTATGATAAACAGATAGCCAAAGCTGTGCGGATCTTAAAAGATTTAGCGTTATGATACAATTAGATGAAAAAAAGGAGAAGCTGATATACAATTGTCAAGCTTCTTTCGTATTGCTCGTGCTTTGGGTATTGAGTTTACTCCAACATTCATTTTATAGAATTATCATTGAGATATTTGAAAAAGCAAGAGAGCTTGAATCTAAAATAAAACAGCCGGGACCGCTTCATCAAGCAATCCCGGCTGCGCCTAAAACAAAATAACCGCTGTTATCTGTCGTTTATTCTACTCCTCCTGTCATCTGCGAAGTCGAAGCTTCCCTTCTCCTGCGGACTGCCAAAGGCGCTCCCAGCTCTTCCCGTTCCACGACTTCAATAAAGCCGCTCTGTTCCAATTCGAAGAGAGCAGGATACACCCGCAGCTTGTCTGCACCGGAGAACCGGATTATATTTTCCACCGGAATATTACCCGGACAAGATTCCAGGTAATCAATAATTTTCCGGGTATCGACAACCTTGTAGTTCACATCCATATTATCGTCTATTTCCTGTATTTGAAGTATGAAATAAATCCCCAACAAACTATATTATACACACAATACCATAAAGGCAACTTTTCCACCTGCCGCAACACTTTCCATTGCGGGGCAATCACCTTCCTCTTATCCGCCGTTACCGAAGTTTTTCTCATACGATAATCCACCAAGATATCCCGGTTGCCATAAGCATGCTCTATATTCTTCAACATCGCCAGCCAGTAGACATAATCATCGCGCAGACTCCCCATCGCTTCATTAAAAAGAGGCTTGCCACACCGGGCAACATCATATATGGCTGTGGAAGGGAAAATAGGGCATGTCTTCAACAAAGACCTGTAAGAAACCTTCTCCGGTACAATAAAGGGCAGCAATATCTCCTCTTTGGTCCATTCGTCTATACGGCGATACGAAGAAAAGACCAGCGCCGCATTCTTCTCTTCCATAAAAGCCAACTGCTTCTCCAAGAAATCGGGACGCCAGATATCATCCGAGTCCAAGAAAGCGATATACGCTCCCTTGCTTCTGCGCAATGCAATATTACGAGCCCCCGAAGAACCGGAATTCACTTCACTTTCTATCAGAACCACCCTGGGGTCGGCAGTGTACTTTTTCACCTCGGCAATGCCCGCACCATTGTCCGGCGAACAATCATCCACTATTATCATTTCCCAGTTTGCATACGTCTGCATCAGTACAGACTCTATGGCTTCTCCCACAAATGCAGCCCCTTTATACATCGGGGTGATGATAGAGACCAATCCTTTTTCCATACGTATCTTGATTTTTCTAAACTAAAGAATCCACCAGACGTAGCGCGTTTTCTATCACCTGGTGCATATCATAATATTTGTATTCGGCCAACCTACCACCGAAGATTACTTTCTCCTGATTGTCCGCCAAAGTTTTATACCGAGTGTACAAAGCTCCGTTCCGCTCATCGTTCACCGGATAATACGGTTCGTCGCCCGGCTTCCACTCTTTGGAGTACTCTTTCGAGATAACCGTATCCGGCTGATTCCCGAATTCAAAGTGTTTATGCTCGATGATACGGGTGTAGGGAGTCTCTGCATCAGTGTAGTTCACCACCGCATTACCCTGATAATTAGCAACACCCTCCAGCAGTTCGGTTTCAAAACTTACTGTCCGGTACTCCAAGTGTCCGAAACGATAATCGAAATAACGGTCTATCTCGCCCGTATAAATTACCTTGTCTGCTATGGAATCAAAGTATTTCCTGTTCTCAAAATAATCTGTATCAAGCTTCACTTTGATTTCTCCCAGCAGTTTCTCTACTAACTTTGTATACCCACCGATAGGGATTCCCTGATACTTATCGTTGAAATAATTATTATCAAAGGTAAAGCGCACAGGAAGACGACGAATGATGAAAGCTGGAAGCTCCGTAGCCTTTCTGCCCCATTGCTTCTCGGTATAGTCTTTGATAAGCGTGTAATAAATATCTTTCCCAATTAAAGAAATCGCTTGTTCTTCCAGATTGCGGGGATTGATAATTCCCGATTCCCGCCTTTGTTCTTCTATCTTCGCAGCCGCCTGCTCCGGAGTAATAACTCCCCACATTTGGTAAAACGTATTCATATTAAAAGGAAGGTTGTAAAGCTTCCCCTTATAATTGGCTACGGGAGAGTTTGTGTAGCGGTTGAACTCTATGAATGAGTTAACAAAGTCCCATACATCCTTGTTACTTGTGTGGAAGATATGGGCACCATATTTGTGAACGTTGATGCCGTTCACATTTTCGGTATAAACATTGCCGCCTATATGCGGGCGTTTGTCTATCACCAAACACCGCTTTCCACGACGGGTAAGGACGTGCGCAGCAGTGGCGCCGAAGAGGCCGGCGCCAACAATTAGAAAATCATAAGCTATCATTGTTTTACTATTTCATTCATGTTCTATTCATTGTTCTCCAATTGTGTCCGAGCAACATTACTCCGATTTTGTAAAGGATATGTTTTACATACATAAAGAATCGAAAGGCAGGAGACATCCATGTCGCATTAAAGTGGTGAATACTATACGTATTGGCAGTAATTCTGACCTTTCTCGAATAACATGATTTAGGAGAAAAATAGTCTTTTGGAAAAAGGTAGAAGCCATTGTCTTTATAGCTTTCAGGCAAATTGTACAAGCTGTAAATTTTATAATTACTTTTTATCAGCTCTTTCATTATTAATGGTAACACTTTCATATCCATCGTACCATTTGGTAAAAAGAACTCCCGCCCCTCATAATATCTAAGACAATCTCCTAACCATTTACATCCTGCTTCAGCCCCAAATGTTGCAGCTTCCATTAAACGATCATTAAATTCCCAACCCATAAAGTAAGGTAAATGTAATAGCGTATCAAATGACTTTAAAACCTCTACATCCGTATCCAAGTATATTCCACCATACGTGTACACTGAATACAGACGAATATAATCTGCCGCAAAAGCATATTTTTTTGCATCATAAGCTTGCTTTGTCCAAGTCAGCGATTCTAAATCAAAACGTTTCTTATCCCAAAGAATAAGTTCATAATCTGGTAATTTTTCCTTCCAGCTATTTATACATCGCAAAACTAAATCAGGCATAGCATCATCGCTTAACCAACAATAATGAATTATTTTAGGAATCATAGTATAACTTTTTTTAAATGAAGTACGATTAATGACACAAAGAATTATTTCAATAAAAGAAGAGTTAATCTGACAGGCAAAAACATCATTACTTTCATAACTAACCAATAAGTAAAATTTCCCACAAAATTTGCTTTATATCGAATATTCTTATCCCTAACAAATTGTGCATTCAGATTTTTATCTTTATAGTTGGAACAGAGGTAACGCCACAAATTAGATGTATACGAAAACAATAAAAAGAAGTTTATACATTTGCGAATAGATTTGTCTGTTACAGCTATTGGAGAAAGAAAGTTTTGTAATTCTATTTGTGATTGATAGTATTCGCTATTATATGATTTGTAGCCTTGCATAGTAGAATCATTCCGTATCTGATAGATAAAACAAAGTCTCTCTGAATAATAGGCTTTATTAACTTTAAACATAACCTGTAATAAGAAAAGTACATCTTCACCAATTCTTAATCCTTGCTTAAAATGCAGTTGATTATCCAGTAGAAACATCCTGCCATACATGCAGCTGCATATATTGCAGAAGAGTTTTTTTTTCAAAAAACTCTTCTGCAATATATCGCCCGAAAAAGTTTGTTTATCAAATCCAGGAGTTACATAGCTTTTGCACTTCACGCCATCCCTGCGTGTTTCATAGCCGAAAGCAAACATCTGACAGTCGGGATGTTCTGAAACCACTTGCTTGAAGTGCGGCAACGTTCCGTCCGTCAATGTATCGTCACTATCCAAGAAGTAAATATATCGCCCATGTGCCGCAAGCATACCCGTATTGCGAGCTGCGGACACTCCCCGGTTCGGCTGGTCTATCACAAAGATATTGTTTTCAGCAGATTCATACTTCTGCAATATCAGCAATGTATCATCCGTTGAGCCGTCATTCACCAAAATTAATTCACAGCCTGACAAATCTTGACGAAGCAACATTTCAACGGTACTACCGATAAACTTCCCGCTGTTATAACAAGGGATAATAATAGAAAGAATAGGAACCATAAAGCAATAATTATTTAATCAAGAATAGACTGATAGGGATAAACATGAGTAATGTTTTTTTCAAACAACAATAAAGAAAAAAACAATAACAGTACAATAATCACTTTCTTGTTGATAGAATTCATTTGAAGAAGCCCGCTAACACTAAATAGCAATACGAAAGAAAAGAGATCGTTTAAGCGCCCTAATATTGCTATCTCGATAGTAAGATATGTAACGATAACATACGCTATATTCAACCAAATCAAATAATTATTTCTCGGGTTTGCCTGTAACAACCTACCCCTATAAAGAAATACACAAAATGGAATTGTCAAACGCAGCAATACCCCTACCCCGCTTCCCAATTCAGTATCAACGTTATAAGAAGAATCAGCGTATGCGGCATATCGGGGTAATATCAAACCAACAACAGTAAAGGCATGTTCTGCCAAGGCAAGTTTCACAAACATAATATAACCTACTATAACGATTGTCCAAATTACGCCTGAACTCTTTATTTTCCAATTTCGGATGAAAAGCGTCAGCAAATAGAAAATAGAAGATAAGTGAAAGAGTAACGATGAAAAAAAGTAAACCAGATATTTTTTCTTTCCACACGAGTATAGATAATGATATAATCCAACAATCAAAAATGTAACAGCCAAATATTGACGGACAAAAGAAAGCCCTTCAAGATACAGATAAAGAGTATAAAAAGTCACTATCAAAAAGAACGACTTCCTTCCAATCAGGAAAGCGATGGGAAAATACATAACAAAAGAAGACAATACAAATATCCACTGAGTATCTAAATTCAAGCTACGACCCGCTTCTTGCAAAAACAAAAAGCCCGGTTCAACAGCACTGCCCGCATCCATTATTCCCGTATAAATAGCAGAGTAACTCCAATAATCATACCCTACGTCATATCGAAGCGCCGCCGGTAGAAATAAGCCTATAAAGACAATAAAACGGGCAAGGAAACGAAATTGCTTGAAATTGGCATATTCTGCCAAATACCCAAACACTAAAGAGCTCAATAAAATTGAATTATATAGAAGATATGAAAACATTCTTGTGTATTATTCTTTAAAAATCAGCATATTACTAATATTTATTCAAGTTTTTCAATCTAACTTGTGACACCCTGTCACTACCCTTGCATAACTTTCCCTCGCGTACAGGAGAGAAACTTTTTCAGATTCCAATTTCAAACATACATTCTCCTGTACACGCGCGTAAGAAAAGTTGTTCAAGAATGTTGCTAAGGTGTCAAGGCATCACCTTTATCTACAAGCACTCACTGTATGGCTATAGTACCCTTAAAGGTATTATAGCCCACATTGAGTTATGTTTTTGATTAATAATTAAGTTATTTTGTAATATTCATTGGCAGAAGTGCCATATAATCCGTATCACCGGATATTAATTTTCATAAAACATCTGCAGCCAAAGAGGGTTGTCTCTATCTTTATTTCTTCTGTAAGCCACTCTCATAATTCCTAACAATTTACCAGCCCCATCCAGAACTCCCTGAATTCTTCTTCCGTCATTGCGCGGCGCAGGCATGCCAAAAGTCGCAGCAGGCTGTCGTGCCTCGACCCTCTTCCCTTTTTATTTTTTGGTAGGTGTAGGGACTTATCCCTGCTTCTATGCATAAGTCAATCTGGTGAATACCCAAACGGTTACGCACTGCTTCAATCTTTTTTCCCCAGTTAAGAGGGGTAATGACATCATTTGTCAGTTGTTTCATGTTAACGTTATTAAATTATAATAAATTATTGTATCAGGATTACACCTATACGTGTAATCCACTACGGATTATTCTCTCTAACTTCGTCGGAAATTTCAAAACCAAAAGAAATAATGAACGAATGTAAAATGTCACTGTTCCAAAACCCCATCGCACCCCAGCGAGACCCGCAGGGACGAATCCTAAAAGCTGCCACACTGACTCCCGCCATGGAGGTGACCCCTGCCGATGTGTATCAACTCATCACCTGCAACGAACCGTTGCGTCTTGCCACCTTACAGGTGCGGAACGCCGCCGACATACGCGCAGCCAAAGCCTCCCTGTTGCCCTACGTCACTCCCTGCGGCGTATTCACCCGCCGCAACTGCCGCTCGTTGCTGAAAACCTCCGGACTGGTAGTGGTGGACATCGACCATTTGGACTCCCTCCAAGAGGCCGAGCAGATGCGCCGGACACTCTTCGATGATCCGTTCCTATGCCCCGTACTCTGCTTTGTGAGTCCCGGCGGACGGGGAGTGAAAGCCTTTGTGCCCTATCGGCAGGAACATGCCGCCGATGCCGCACAAAATGCCGCAGAAAGCATGTATTGGGCAATGAACTACGTAGAGATGGCCTACGGAAGCGATACGCAAGACAAGCCCACAGGCAAAGGCGTGGACACTTCGGGCAAGGACATCGTGCGTGCCTGTTTCCTGTGCCATGATCCCGAAGCCTTGTTCAGAGAACAGAAAAATCCTCTTCCATGCCCCATAAATCACAACTTATAAATCACAACATGTTTGAATCATTAGAAAAACTTACGGCTGCCGTCGAAGCAGCCTGCGCAGACATTGCGCCCTCCTATGCCGAATACGTACAACTCGCCATGGCGATAGCCACCGACTGCGGCGAAGGCGGCCGGGCCGACTTCCACCGCATCTGCAGCTTCTCACCCAAGTACCAGTCGTCGCATGCCGACCGTCTCTACACCAACGCCCTGAAAAACGGACATGGCAACGTGCACCTGGGCACAGCATTTCACCTGGCCCAAACAGCAGGTGTGGACATCCGCGAAGAAAAGCGGGCAAAAGACACAAAAAATGCACTCGATGCAGAGAATGCAGTACCGCCGTTTTCTCACACACACGCACACGTATCTTATAATGCGGACGGAAACGGACAACCGGACACAACCGACACTGCGGATTGCCGGGAAGAGAAACTTTCAGGAAGCGAACCGCTGCTCCCTCTTCCACTGCTGCCCGAAGCCGAATGGCCGGAGCCCCTGCAACACATCCGCAGCTACGGCGCCACAGGAGCACAGCGCGACGTGCTCCTGCTCGGAGCGCTCACCGTCTTAGGAGCCTGCATGGAGCGCAACGCCCGCTGCCTTTACGGCGGAAAGATGCAGTCGCCCTGTCTCCAGACATTCGTCGTGGCGCCGTCCGCAGCCGGCAAGGGCATACTGGGCTTTGTGCGTCTGCTGATAGAACCCATACACGACGAGATACGCCGGCAAGTGGAACAACAAATGAGCGCCTACAAAAAGGCGAAAAGCAGCTACAATGCCATGGGCAAGGAGCGCAGCAAGATGGAAGAACCGGAGATGCCGCCCAACAGGATGTTCATCATATCGGGCAACAACACAGGTACAGGCATCCTGCAGAATATCATGGATTCCAACGGAACGGGAATCATCTTTGAAACGGAAGCGGACACCATATCCACCGCCATCGGCACCGACTACGGCCATTGGAGCCACACGCTGCGCAGGGCTTTCGACCATGACTTCCTCTCGTACAACCGACGTACGGACCAAGAATACCGCGAAGTCAAGAAGTCCTATCTTTCCATCCTCATTTCCGGTACTCCGGCGCAGGTGAAGCCGCTCATACCCTCGGCAGAGAACGGCCTGTTCTCCCGCCAGATCTTCTACTACATGCCCGCCATACACGAGTGGCAGGACCAGTTTGGCACGCACAACACCGACATGGAAAAACTGTTTACCGCTATGGGCGAAGAATGGAAACGTCAACTGGATGCGCTGAAACAAGGAGGGCTCTACACCCTGAAGTTCACCAAAGAGCAACAAAATGAGTTCAACAAACTCTTCTCCGCCCTTTTCCTGCATGCCCATACAAACCAAAACGATGAAATGAGCAGCTCCGTAGCACGCATGGCAGTAAACATCTGCCGCATAGCCACCATTGTAGGGCTATTGCGGGGAGACCTCACCCCCGATACCGAACTGTCCGCCGACAACCTGAAAGACGGCATCGTTACCCGTTGGGACATCCACCTCTCTCCTGCCGACTTCAAAGCCGTAATCGGACTTGTGGAACCTCTCTACATCCATGCCGCACACATCCTTTCCTTCCTGCCTCCAACGGAAATAAACCGCCGTACCAACGCCGACCGCGACAGTTTCTTCAACGGCATGCCGCCCACCTTCAGTCGTGCGGAACTGTTGGAACATGCTACGGAGACGGGCATCAACGCCAACACCGCACAAAGCTGGCTGCATCGCCTGCTGAAACATGGTGCAGTGCAAGAAATGGCAAGCAAAGGCCATTATCGCAAAACCTGATGCTATGCAGCGCGGACAGGCTATTATTATATAACGCGTACGTGCGTGTGTGAGAAAACGTCTGCACTGCATTTTCTGCATCGGGTGCATTTTTTCGCATCACAGGCATGTTTCCGCAAAGTTCCATTCTACAATTCTAAAGTTCTATTCCACAATCCGGAAGTAGAACTTTAGAACTCCCGATCCTCCATTCAATATGGTTCTCCCAGTGCATTGTAGATGAGTTGCACCTGTGCAGGAGTATATGTCCGCACCTTGTCCGAAGGAACCAGCGCATGAAGCTCGCTCCGCAATGTGGGATGAAAATCTATCCATTGGTTCAGCTTGCGGAAAGCGGCTTGCGGACAAAGTCCCGGACAATAGAGTTGGGCGAGTTCCGTTCGTCCGTAAGTGCGTATTTTGAAAGGTTCCATTTCTCTTTGTTTTTGAAGTTCTTAGTGTCACAAAGATAGGCAAAAATATTCACATTTCAGCCACTATATGCGTATATAACGGATAGAAACGAACCGTAACGAACCATTACGGACAACCCGGCTTGCACCCCGTTGTATCTTCGCATCGTGATCACAAGAGAATTGAAAACCAAGAACTGAAATTTAAAAACCGAAAGAACATGATTCGTTACAAAAAGTATCAATTTACCGGCGAAAACCACCCGTTGAAAGGTTTGTGGTATGCCCGTCCCGTCATTGAAGAAACCTTCGACACCGAAATGCTTGCCAAACACATGGCAAACCACAACACTCCCTACTCGGCAGGATTAATCAAAGGGGTGCTCACCGACATGATTGCCTGTACCAAAGAACTTATTCTGGACGGCAAAAACGTGAAACTGGACGACCTCGCCATCTTCTCCGTAGGCATCGTCAGCAAGAAAGGCGCCGCCTCGGCTGCCGAATTCACCCTCGCCAACAACGTGAAAGGGCTGAAACTCCGCGCACGTGCCACCGGCGAATTGAGCAACGCCCAAATCAATCTGGAAGACCAACTGAAAGAGGCCTTCAAATACAACGCGGACAACGGTTCCGGAAACGGCGGAAGCACCCCCGGCGGGAACGGTGAAGAAGAAGAAAATCCGCTGGGATAGGCCTTCCGTCCTTAGGACAAACGTAGCATACAATAGTTTATAATTTATAAATCAAATCATTATGGCAACAAAATCAAAATCAGTATGGGGCATCGTCCTCAAATCTATCATAGCAGTGGCTACCGCGCTGGCCGGAGTATTCGGTCTTACTTCCTGCATGGGCCGATGAGAATCATCACGCTTATCATCATTCATTGTTCGGCCACGCCTCAGGGCGTGAGCCTGAGCTTTGAAGATTGCCGCCACGACCACATCTTCCACCGCAACTTCCGCGACATCGGCTATCACTTCTACCTGACACGCGACGGAGAAATTCATCGCGGACGTCCGTTGGACAAAATCGGTGCGCATTGCCAAGGTCACAACAGACATTCGATAGGTATCTGCTACGAAGGAGGACTGGACAGCAACCATAAACCCTCCGACACCCGCACACTACCGCAGAAAGCCTCGTTGGTAGCTCTGCTGCGCGAGCTGAAACAAATGTTTCCGAATGTGTTGGTGGTGGGACATCACGACTTGAATCCGATGAAAGAATGTCCTTGCTTCGATGCGGTGACGGAATATAGGGGGCTTTAAAAAAGCTCCCAACAGCTACAAACTTTCATTTTTTCTATTCAATAATCCATTTCTCTATATTTCGCGTCTTATTGCTGAAATTAATTCCTATCTTGAACAGTTTCCGCGAGTCTGTTTCAAAAGGACGGGCATAATGTTTCTTCTCTATCTGCTCCATTGCCTCCTCCGCAGTACCCTGAAGTTTGAACTCCATAACATAAACATAGTCCGGAGCTTTTACCACAAGATCAATACGTCCCTCCGACGTATGATATTCAGCTTGAGTATAGAAGCCTACCAACTTAAAGATAATGAACAATACATTCTGATAATGCAACTCCAAATCGCTCACCAGTTCATAAGGAGTGTCAGCAAAGAAACCTTGAAGTCTTTTAAGGAAAGCTTCAGGCTGTCCCCTACGTATTTCTTGAACAAACTTCTGTATCTCAAACGGAGCTTCAATTTTAGAAAAGCGGGTATAGAATGGAATCAGAAACTTAGCAAAACCTTCCTCTACTTCACGATTAGGAAAGCCCAATCGATAGAGTCCAAACTCTTTGTCATAGCTTTTTATAGTAAGGTATCCGCTTTGGAAGATGACCGGTATGGGATCTTCGTCACCATAAATACTGTTCAACACATCGGAATCTGTCTCCACCTGTGTCATCCGTTCTAAGTTGTAATGATTGCGTTTAAGCAACTCCACAAGATAAGTAGGCGTACCGGTTTCGAACCAATAGTTGCCGAACTCTTTCTTCTCGAACGTATTGAGCAGGCTGAAAGGATTGTAAAGACCTTCACAGTTGTAGGTGAAATGATAACCGTCATAGCAGGTTCTCAACTCATTACATGTCTCCTCATACGTCATACCTTGCATACCGGCTAATGCCTGCAGGTCTTCTTCAAAATTATCGTGTATCTCTTTCTCCGTTATTCCGCACAAATTAAGAAAACGCCTATCCATACTGATGTCGTTCAGGTTGTTCAAATCGCTGAATACACTGACTTTGCCAAACTTAGTAACCCCTGTAAGCAAAGCAAACTTGATGCAGCCGTCCATAGTCTTCAATACACCATAGAACGGTTTCAAAGTACTGCGATAGGCATTTTGCAACTCATAGTTGCCAATAGCTTGCAGCAGAGGCTTATCATATTCGTCGATAAGGATAGCTACGCGTTCGCCCGTCTGCTCATAGGCGCGCCTCAGGATGCCGGCAAAACGCAGAGCAAGAGTCACTTCACCTACTCCTGTGCCGTATATAAGTTCCCATCTCGAAACGGCCTCGTTCAGTATTTTGTCCAAGCTGTCCGGCGCATCATATTTCCCAATATTCAAATCCAGATGGAACACAGGACGCTCCACCCAATCTTGCTCCAGCCTTTCCAGTGCCAGTCCTACAAAAAGTTCCCGTTTACCTTGAAAATAGGCTTCGAGCGTAGAAATAAGCAAACTCTTACCAAAACGACGCGGACGACTCAGAAAGTAATAGCGCCCGCTACTTACCAGCCGATAAATAAGTTCAGTTTTATCAACATACACATAGTCGTCCTGCCTAAGACTTTCAAAGTTCTGTACCCCGATGGGAAATTTCCTGTTATTCATATACCTTTCTCCTTATCAAAATGGTGTTGACAAAGGTAGTTTTTTTTATAAAAGGACTCCTTATACTACCTTCTGCATATTTCTATTTTTTCTACATACTTTACTTTAAACTATTACTTCACTGCAAAATCTTCATCCTCACTTATATATTGTTCCATATCTACATATTCCAACAAAGGAACTTTTCCAATGGCTAATGATAACTCCACCAGTTTACTCAGTTTATGGTCGAAGTCTCCATTCAGCAGTTGGGATACATAGCCTTTACTACAACCTAAATAAGCTGCAAGCTGAGTATTGTTCATACCTTTTTTCTGCATGAACTCATTGATTTCTCTAAATAACTCGATTTGAAGTTTGGCTGTCCAATACCCTTTATTTTTTAAAAGTTCAGCTCTTGTTTTCATTTTTTCTTATCATTAAGAGATTCAATATATTGTTTTTTCAAGGCTCTGAAAGTTACGATATCTTTATCTTGCGAACAACAAGCAGCTTGTTGAAACTTTGTTTCCCTTTAATAAATTCCATCTCCTCGAGTGCAAATTTACTCATAAATGGTTAAGTTCAAACTAAACCAAAGCTCTTTTATAGTTTATAAACAGTCAAATATCTACAAATTTACACCTTTTATTCTACAATTCGCTTCTCAATAGATACTTTTATTATTCTTTTCTCATTCCTTGCTCCGTAGTTCTTCAACAAACAATATAGCTTGTATCTTTTCCACTTGCCTGATAGGCGCATATGCTGTCAATATACGAGTTCTTTTATGATTTTCAAGTACTAACAAGTCTTTGTCACCTGTCACAATATAGTCTGCCTGAAAGAAATCCAAATATTATTATCAAGAATAACTTTCATTCTTTATAGCGCACTGCCTTTAACTCCTCCATAATATCGTCATCAGACAAATCAACCTTAGACGGACGCTTAGATATATATTTTTTCAATAAAGACTCCTTTCTTTCCACAGTCCATCCCATCTTCTTCACTAATTCCTTAAGAAACTTCATATCAGCTTGTGGAACATTTATATAAACACCTCGCAATGTAGAATCCATTATTTATTCCTCCCTCTTTTTTTATAAGAAAGCAAGATAGCTCTTGCCTTTTTCCACACTCTTTCAAGGTATAGCTTTAAAATCTAAGCCCTAATTTGAGCGCTTACATTTTAAATCATTAAACAAGTTCACCCACTGATTTATAATCTTATGTCCGGCAAATCTTTGGCAGCTTTTTAGTGCATTTTCAGCCAAAAAATGACGCAAGGTATCATCTTTCATCAAAGCAGTCAACTGCTCTACATACTTATCCAAGTTTCCATTTTCAACGATTATTCCATTCACTCCATTTTCAACAATATCATGAAGAGCGGTATAAGAATCAAATACAACAGGCACCACTCCCATCTGCTGAGCTTCCAACAAAGTAACCGGCCATCCCTCATAAACAGAAGTCATCATAAATATAGAAGCCCGTCTGTAATATTCCAAAGGTTCTTGCCTGCCTTCAAAAGATATATTCTTCAATTGAAGTTCATCGGCAAGAGTGCGGTAATACATTTCATCAGGTCCATGCCCTACAATGGTTAATTTCCAATCTCCATATCCCCGGTTTTCTACTTCATGCCAGATTCTTAAAGCTAAAGACAAGCGTTTGGAATGTTCGTCTAAACGTGCTACTATCAATACTTCTTTTTGCTTCCCCGACAATTTATCCGGTGACAGAATTTCTTTGTAACGCAATGCATTGGGTATTGCATGCAGTTTATTTTGCCATATAGGAGATATTCCATATTTACGCATAAAGGGAGGTATATACCCCTCTGATAACAAGACATACGCATCAGAGTACTCACAAGCTTTCCGGTTGGTTCTTACGGTTCGCGCCTTGACATACCCATAATATAACGGAAAAAAAAGATGCTTCAATTTCTGTTTCCAGGTAGCAAACGGAATGCGTTTTCTTAATTGAAAAGTCTCCCATCCCGGATTAGAATGGAATACGGTAACGATTTTACAAGCGGTTGCCGCAAGCGCACGGTGTATAAACTCGATATTTCCGTATTCGTAAGGACGCTGATTTATCAAAACATCAATGTGACAGGCAGAAATAAACTCCCCCAACCGCTTTTCATCGGCATAAGAAAGTGTAATATTTATCACTTCCTTAAAAACAAGATTTTCTCTCGATTCTCCTCCGACATAAGCACAGAAACAGCCATATCCCATTTCTCTAAATCCGTAAGCCAACATGTTAGAGACCGTATCAATGCCGCCTAACCGGGAATCGGGAATATTATTACAGAAAAACAGAATGTTCATATCAGCAAGTTGATTTAAAGAACATATAGCAACGCGTCAATGCAGGCAACAGCAACATTAATAGAAAGGGAGAAAGCTTATAGGCCTTATACACCTTATACTTATTCAAATCCGCCAAAAACTCCTTATTGCTTATTTCAGAGACATATTCATCTACTTTTTTTCTCCTTTCCGCAAGGGTCAGCCCCATCGGATAGTTCAGAATCATTCGTATGTAGTTTCTTGTCACATCATATATCAAACGACGAACATACCGCTGATGAGCAGAATCCATCCCTCTCAAATGCTCCATACCGTATCTTTGCATTGCTCTCGAAACCCTTCGGATATGTTCCAGATTTCGAATACGGTTTTCGGGGTTCATGCTCTGATTAGGCCTGCCGATAAAATAGCGATAAACTGTTAAATCTAAAAACAAAACAGTCTCGACAGAAGCAATAGGGTAAGTATTATATTCATTGTCCACATAAAAAGTTTTTTCCTGCAAAGGTTTATAATTACGCTGTAACATTTCCGTTCGGTAGGTTATATCCGGCATCATAACCGGAGTCATAAAAGTAACAGCCTCAAACGGGAGAACTTTATTATATTCAGCTTTTGCATAGTCCGGGTAGGGTATCTGCTTATTTCGGTAAGTTTCTTCTACCACTGTTTTAGTCACTACCAAATCCGCCGACTCCTTCTCTATGCTATGCAGAAAATGAGTAAAGGCGTCTTTATCAAACCAGTCATCAGAATCTAATACTCGAAAATATCGCCCGCATGCAACATTAACTGCTGCATTTACCGCAGAACCATGTCCTCCGTTTTCTTTATCAACAATTACAATTGATTCGGGGAAACGTTGTTCCCATTTTCTTGCAATAACCAAAGAATGATCCGTACTCCCATCGTTCACGATGATGACTTCTATTTTATCTGCCGATTCGGCAAACAGAATAGACTCCAAACATCTATCCAGATACTTCTCCGTATTATATACAGGAACACCGATTGTCAAAATTTTATCTAAATTCATCACTTGTTTAATTTTAATGCCAGTTGTTCCGCTTCCAATATATTATCTTCAATTGAGCAATATGTCCAGCTTCCATAACGGCCGATAGAGTATATGTTTTCTTCTTCGAGCTTTTTTTTCTGAATGACCAAGTCATCCAACTGTTTATGATTGATATGCACGTAAGCCGGATTCATCACAATCATTTCATAGTCTACCAGTTGTTGCCCTTCTATAATACCTGCATTTTTCAAATCTGCAATCACACGTTGCAATAATTCTTGGGGGACTCCCATGTTTTCATTTTCCTTCCATCCGATTTCTACATACAAAGACATACGGTCGGTATTCTGGATATTGTCGTAATATCCTACTCTATAAAACACGTATTTATTTTCAGGGAAGTATACCCAATGGTTGCGGATGTCTCTTCCTTTACGGTCAAAACCAAGATTAAACACCAATACTTTATTACAACTATATACAGCCGACTCATATTCCATTTCACACAGTTCCAGAAGTCGGGGAAAAGGCATGGTAGAAATCAGGTGTTCATATTTCAATTCGCGAAGATTGGTTTTTACTCTTTTTTGTTTCCTATCTATTGACAACACTTCTTCACCGGTAAACACCGAACCGCTTTCCAAACGTTTCATCAACGAATCAATATAACTTATGGCTCCGTCTTTAGAATAAACGAACGAACTGTTATAAGAATTATTGTCACTGTTACGGAAGTTAGCGATAATCTCCTCTTTGCTTGCCTGCGGAAAAAAGCGTCCCATAGCATCGGAATCCAACCTGTTCAAATCGCAAGCATATAACTTCTCATTATAAGGAATCAAAAACTTATCGGCAATAGACTTTCCATAATTATTATAAACCATTTCTTTGAATGAAGTTGGGGATTTTGTGGAATCTGCCTGAAAAAGGTCATATAAACAATCTATGAACTCGTCTTTTTCAAGCTGGTGTATGTTCTTTTGAAACGGGAAATCAATATAGTTCCCTTTGTAATAAATTTGCGTATGCTTATTTACATGTACCAAACGTTCCCGGTTCATGTGCCGGCAAACAAATTCTTCAATTCTCGGATTTCGGAAATGGAAAAAATGTCCGGAATAATCCCATACAAAACCATTGCGCGCTATTGTCCTGCAATATCCGCCACATTCTTTCTCTTTTTCTATAAGCATATAAGGATTTGAGGTAAAAGCTGCATAGCTGATACCCGTAACTCCTCCACCGATAATAATATCCATAATTTTATCCTAATTATTTATCAAACACAATCGCTTTTTCCTTTTTTAAAGAAAATCTTATATTCCTTAGTAAATTATAGAAAACAAGCATATTCATAGAAGCAAAAGACAAAGCCAGTTTCCAATAAGCACTAAATTCCACATAAGGTATCCCCCAAATAGCACGTAAAGGAATATCACAAAATAAAGCATTCCATTTCTTTTGTAACTTCCCCGTACTGCAAAGCATCAGTTGGAACCAAATATTTATTCTGATTGTCCGGATTTCAGTAGCAAGCGCTTCCTGCATCCCCCACTGTCTTAATAAGGCTATTTTCCGTTCTCCCACTTCAACCATATTATCCAGCGATGTACGAGATAAAGATTTGGTATATGAAGCTGTGTTATACTGTACATAATGCATAAAAGCAGAAGGTATATTTACAATGGTATTTGCATAGTAAAACAGCGAAAGCACCGCCAAAGAATCCTCTCCATAATTCACTCCTTCTATACATTGAATCTTATTGTTCACATATAGAGAACGTTTAATCATTTTATCTATAATAGCACCATATCTTCCGACTAAACATCCCCTTAAACGTTCTATTTTATCCAATGATACTATTTGTCGCGAGCAATATTCCTCATGGTCCGGGTAGGTACGCCACATATCAGCCAACACAATGTCTGCATCTGTTTCAAGAGCCTTAATGTACATTTTTTCAAGCATATCGGGTTCACAATAATCATCACTGTCAACATGAACTATATATTTCCCTCCAGCATTATTAATACCGGTATTACGCACAGCGGCAAGACCGCGATTATGTTTATGACAGAGTAGCTTGAACTGAATAGAACCTTTATAATCCGCTACCAATTTTTCTACAATCTTCATACTGTTATCAGGAGTGCAATCATTGACAACAATACACTCTACACTTTCCGTATAAGTCTGGTTGATAATAGAAAGCAAACAGCGTTCAACATACCTTTCAACGTTGTAAACAGGAATAATTACAGATATATTCATAAGTTACTCTGAAAAAAAAATTATTCTTTGAGCTTGCTTCTTTCTTAATACCGTCCAAACTGCACGCATAAGATTATGCATCCATAACATTCTTAAAGAAGCAAAGAAGAATGCAAGCTTCCAATACCGACCCACTCCTTTCCCAAAAACAGAGTGTTTTATAACCTTCATCGTGGTAATATCAGCATAGCGTGCCAACCATTGTTTCTGCAATTTCCCCTTGCTTCTGAACAACAACAACTGCATATCCGAAATTCTCATTCCTAACAATTCATGATTAAGTTTTGAGCCCATATTTTTTTCTTCAAAAAAACTCAATATAGCACTCTCTCCTTCAATCAAATCATTCAATGACTTCCGCCCTTGCACTTTTGTATAGGAAGTTGTATTATATTGTACATAATGTACAAAAGCCTTAGGTAAGTGAACCACTTTCGGGGCATAATAATAGAGCTTACAAACTAAAATAACATCTTCCCTGAAATCAATTCCATCATTCGATCTGATTAGGTTATCTTCAAACAGTGAACGGCGCATTAATTGACGCCACAGGTATGCAGGAAGCCTATTTTGCAATATACTCTTTATTCTCTCCATCTTATTGTCCGGCACAATATTGGCACTATAGATTTCACTATCTTCCCCAGAAGTCCAATAATCAGCCACTACAATATCCGCATTCTCTTCAATCGCTTTGGCATACATCTTTTCAAGCATATCCGGTTCGCAATAATCATCACTGTCGATATGAATAATATAATCACCTGTGGCAGCAGCTAATCTGGTATTGCGAACAGCGGCCAATCCCCGATTATGTTCATGATAAAGCAGCTTAAATTGTATTTGCCCTTTATAATCGGATACCATTTTCTCCACAATCTTCATACTATTATCAGGCGTACAATCATCAACAACAATACATTCCACACTCTCTGTATAGGTCTGATTCATGATAGAAAGAATACAACGTTCCACATATTTCTCAACGTTGTAAACCGGAATAATAACAGATATATTCATCTCACTTTTTTGTTAATAACAGTTTGAACCTTATCACATAAGAACGGGAGGCCTTGTCCAAACAAAGGAAAAGAGCCAAACTGAATAGGGTGTACAACACAAGAAGTTTAAAAGCATATAAGCACCACTGACCATATGAATGAAAAGAGTTTGAAAATAAGCAATCACCCAACCATGAAATAGAGATGCACGAAACTGCTATTAAAGCTAAATACTTAAAAAGCCGAATAACATACTCACCTATATTTTCCTTAAATCCGCATTTGTACAGAAAAAGCGGTTTCCAAATACAAACAATAACCAGCAGACTGATAAGAACACCGGACAAAATGCCCGTCAACCCATAATAATACCCCAAAAGAATGGAAAGTCCCAAATTCAGAACAGCTTCCGTCACCGGTGCCCAAACATCCTGAAACAGTCCATAAGCTGCCAAAAAGGTATCATTCGTCCGAGACAAGCCGATAAAGGTTATCGCTATCAAGACAATAAAAGCCGACTGTTCCAATAAAAAGTCATTACCTACCCAAAGAATTATAAAAGAATGTCCCAATTTATAAATGCCAAAACAGACAACAGAGGCCAGCCACAATCTGAGCGATGTCAGCTCCCAAAAGACTTTTTTAATTCGTTCTTTGTCCCCTTCGGCCACCAAGCTACCCACCCCTGCGTTTATACTCCTTAAAAGTGCATCCATGAGCAAAGTTACTCCCGTAATAATAAGCATATAGTTACCATAAACAGCGACCAATGTCAGAGAAGCATAAGTATATATTATCAGCGGACTGGTTTGAAAAAGAACAAAAGCAGCAATCTGATGAAAGAAAACCTGTTTGGTCTTAGAAATGATCTCCGGATATTTCTGCCTCAATGTTCCCCCCTGCATTATTATTGTCTTCAGCCATGGGTATTCCCGCTTCAGCAATTTATCTAATACTACAGCCGTAGTTACTGCCATTAACAATTCCAAAATCATCCAATAGACATAACCATTACTCAAGTAATAGATAGCAGCTATCTGCAAGAGCACTTTTATGACTTTTAAACCTTGTACATTCAGCGTTATCTTATATTCTTTCTGATCGGCCGTCAGCACTATCTGACGGTAATTGACAAAATAGCCAAGCAGCGCACTGACTAATAAAACAATAAACGAACCGTAAGTGTACCATAAAGGTACTTCTGCTTTTTCAAAAATCAACGGAAAGAAACACATCAGGACACAGGCACCTGCAATAACCACATACGCCACCCGCCGATAAAGCCATCCTTGTAGGGAAACAATCTCATTTATAACTTGCGTATTCTTTTCATAAATAGGTTTGTAGAGTGTAAAGGCAATAGCACCGCCAATTCCCAATTCTGCCAAATTCAAGAAGCCAAACAGGTTTTGTGCTGTTGTATTCAACCCGAGAACTTCCGCTCCTAAATAGTCAAGAAAGACTTTGCGGGAGAAGAATTGAAGAACTAAATTAATGAAATAAAAAATAAGGGCTACCTTCGCATTTTTGATGCTCTTGGCAGTCCGGGAAGATTCAGACACGTGATTTTTGTTATAAAATATTTTACCTTTTGTCTCTCAAACAATTCCACCACAAATTCAGTCCTACCCAAATTACAACATCAGCAACCAGCATCACCGTATTGTTTACATAAGGCATCAACAGAATGTTACCCGCACTGAAAGCACAAGACATACAAAGCAGACTAAGCATCGCCTTTCTCGGTGAAAGACCTATCGCCAGCAATTTATGGTGAATATGATTTTTATCCGGTTCAAAAGGGCTGTTCCCTTCACGAATACGAACTAAAACCACACGAATGACATCGAAAGAAGGAATTATTAATGTACTGAAAGCAATGATAAAAGCACCTTCCGTATAAGGCATGACATCAGGATTCAGCTGGCTATACTTTATGACAAGGAAGCTAAGGGTATAACCCAAAGTCAAACTTCCGGTATCTCCCATAAATATTTTACGGGCACGTTCGGCACTTCCAAAAACATTATAGTAGAAGAATGGGACAAGCACGCCAAAAGTACCGGAAGCGAGCATCGCATAGCTCCAAAGTCCTTTATCCATAAACAAAAACGTAAATATCAGCAATGCCACACTGCTCAAACCCGAAGCAAGACCGTCTATACCGTCTATCAGATTGATTGCATTAGTTATAAACACCACCAACAAAACAGTGAAAGGCATACCGACATAAAACGGTAGTTCCTGAATACCAAACAAACCATATAAATCATTTATCCACAGTCCGGATAAGGGAAAAAGACTCGCACAAAAGATTTGGATGACAAACTTCTGACGATAACGAACACCGACAAGATCATCGGCAATACCCGTCAGATAAAGTAAAGTCATACCGCAGGCAAACAACAATAACTCCGGTAAAAGATAGCCTGCATAGACCGTTGAAATGCTATCACCACCTAACAAGCGGAACGTATAGACAAGGCAGAAAGAGAACAAAGTAGTCGGAAAGAAAGATACACCGCCCAGACGGGGAATGGCTTTCTTATGTACCTTACGCTCGTCCGGTATGTCGAAAAGTTTCTTGCGCATAGATATCAACAAAATACGCGGAATCAGCATACGGGCTATAAATACTGATGTCAGAAAGGTCAGAATAATAAAAAGCAAATTCACGATAGTGATAAAATAATTAGGATAACAGTAAATCTATTCTATCACTTCGTAAGGATAAGGGTTCTCCTCAATGTTACGAAGCTCTTCA